>Ga0078972_1005466_pt1 | contig 32173 bp, 33 predicted proteins | sample YelNatPaOPGAMG01_FD_67568 | JGI IMG/M metagenome (GOLD analysis project Ga0078972, IMG submission 67568) | Hot spring thermophilic microbial communities from Obsidian Pool, Yellowstone National Park, USA - OP-RAMG-01 (SPADES assembly) (version 2) | ecosystem: Environmental > Aquatic > Thermal...
TTAACAGAAGATTCATCGAAAGAAAAGTAAAGAATCTTGTTAGGGTCAACCGTTTCCAAGAGCTTCTCAATCACTTGATACATAAGCGTTGTCTTACCCACCCTCCTAGGTCCAGCAACTAAGAGAATTTGACGCCCCTTCAAATTCTCCATAACTCGCGGGAAATCATGCCTCTTAAATGGTAAAGCTAAATCCTTCCTAATACTGCCAGAAAACCACCACTCGTTGAATCGCTCCATGTCTTCCCTTAACAAACTGGAATTATACATATTGGTATAATATATTTTACCTATATTTAAAATTTAGGTATACTATAACAGCACCTCAAGAATTAATTAAATTATTGGGAATATCTGGAATCTTCTCGCCAGCCATAAAATAAAAAGTTAAGCCTTAACTTTCAGCAATTTTCTTTAACTGTTTCTGGTACATTTCGACTATTTCGTTTGCGGTTGTTGCATCCTCCGCCGCTTTGTCAATCCTGTAGTTTCCAGTAAACCTTGGGAAACGTATCGCCAAACCGCTTCCTTGGCGTATTGCGTTCATCGCACATGTATGGATTGGGCTTAGGGTTATTTCTGCCCCAAGAATTTCTAGAACTATTTTCGGCTCGAACCATATGTCTGCTTCTATTAGCGAGTTTACCCTCGGATGTTTGTGCGCCATTACGTGCGGTTTCATCATTTGTGGAAGCTTTGCCAAATCCTCATCCGTGAAACCTGTTCCGCATTTTGTCACCGTTTCGAACGTGTCGCTTTCCGAGTTGTAAGCCGCCAACAGTAGTGCACCATATGTTCCTGCTCGTTTTCCCCTTCCGTGGAAGGCGCCGACGACAACTAGATCTACGGTATCCGTCATCTCGCTTTTGTAGTCGCGTTTATACTTTATCCACAGCCAACCCCTAGCGCCAGCCTGGTAGACGGAGTCTCCTGCTACCGATTTACACACGAGGCCTTCACAGCCGTTTTCTATAGCCTCTAAAAAGAACTTTTCAAGCTCTTTCACGTCGCCAGTTATTATGTGTTTTGCGATTTGAACCCTTTCGCTTTCAGCTATTGCTTTTTCTAGCGCCTTTCTCCTTTTTGGGTAGGGCTCCAATGTTAGATCTTCCCCATCCACGTAAAGCGCGTCAAACATGAAAAGCGAAACTGGATAGGCTTCTATTGCATTTTCAATTTCGTATTTGCGCCTCCTATGCATAAGCTCCTGGAACGGACGCATTTCTCCCGTGTCAAGGTCTACTGCGACACATTCAGCCTCTAAGATAGCGTCTTTTGCGCGTACATGCTTTTTGACGAGTTCTATGGCGTCTGGGTATTGGCTTGAAATGTTTTCTAGGCGTCTGGAAAAGAGTACAACATCATCACCTTTCTTGTGGATTTGCACCCTTTCGCCGTCGTACTTGTATTCTGCTACGCATTTTCCGCCAAGCTTTTCCAATATTTCCTCTGGCGAAGAAAGCCTTTCAGCAAGCATAGGCCTTATTGGCTCGCCTATTAGAACCTGAAATTCCTTTATTCCGCTTAAGCCTTTTTCCGCTACAGTTTTTGCCACTCTTCCCAGGTCAGATGATATGTTGTAGGCCCTTTCAATTAGTTCGCGGGCTTCCTTTCCTCCGCCGTAGGCTATAGCCAAAGCGTCAAGCACCGTCATGTCTGCTATTCCCAAGCGAAGGTTTCCAGTAACAGTTCTCATGATGTACTTTGCCTCTTTTGGATTTGCGTCAGCCAAAAGCCCAGCTAAAAGTGCAGTTTTTGTGTCCACCGCCCCAGAACCAGAAGCCTTAGCCATTTTGTCAAGTGTTTCATAAACTCTTTGAACAGTTAGAGGTTTTTGGAAGAATGTAACCTGTTTTTTACTCACTATAAATTTTTGAGCTGTTTCCCCAATGTCTCCACTTTTCTTCAAATCTTCCTCTATTTCACTTTCCCTTCTACCAGAAGCTCTTGCAAGGGCTTTTATGGCGAGCTTTTCTGCCACGCCTATTTCTAATCCTACAAAGTCTGGGTAAATTTTGCCCTGTGTTAGGTAGACGACTTTGTCAATTATGTTTTTCGGCGTGTTTTTTAGGAGGTTAACTAGAAGGTCTGTCATTTCAAGCCTTTTTGTTGTAGCCTCAATCTGCTCATAGGCATCGGCAATTGCGGAATAAAGCAAAATTCCACCACTACAAAACGCTTTATAACCTTATCAAATTAGAGGTAAACGGTTATACATAACTTTACCCTTTTCCAGAACTTCAAGAATAAATGCGTTCCCCCTCTGCTTCATTTCATGAAACTCTTCAAGAGTGTATCCAACTGGTTCTATAGGTATTCCAAAGTTGTTCATGTCCATCAGCGTCTTAATTCTGTCAAGGAAACCCTCTTCAAAATCCGCAACAACCAATACGTCAACATCAGAACCCTCATTAACATTGTTTGTTGCAAAAGATCCAAAAAGAACCACTAAGTAAGGGTTAAGTTTTTCAACAACCTCCCGCACATAAGCCTCTATCTTCTGAAAAACTTCTTCACTTCTTTCAATATCAACTCTGCATAGCTTAAGCATTTTTCCGCCATCTCCTTTGTATAATATTTGTATGCTGGACCTTTGGGATAAAAGTTTGGATACCTTGAACCTATGTAATGCCTATCAAGCTCCTTACCGTAGTCTATGAAGCTCTCCAAAATTCTCTCAAACTTGGAAGATTCTTCTAGGAGCTCTGTTACAGAATGCGTTATTAGGGCTCTATACCCCCTTGAATAAAGAAAACCTTTGAGAGCCTTTTCAGCTGATTGCTGAGAGAAAAATGCACTTGCATAATAGTTCTGGTCCTTAAGGCAGTCTCGTGCCGTTTTCAAGTCAGCCTCAGCCTGATCAAACCATCTTAAACCTTCTTGCAAATTGTCCATCGATCCAACCTTCAAAGTTGTAAGCGGCACCCTCTTATTTAACTGATTTCCCCCTCCGAAGTTAAGTCAATTATCTAGTTAAACACTCATCCTGTCAAGTTCCATCAAAAGATCGGCAAGCCTTTCTATTGCTAAGTTCCAAGCAGCTTCGCCTTTTTCCTTTGAAGCTTTTGTTGGGTCGCCTATAACCCCAGTTTCGCTTAGCTCTTTCGTTCTGAAACTCCATGAAACCTTTGGTCCCAATTCCTTCAGTCCTATCTTCGTGTATTTAGATTTTGGAAGCTTCACAACTGCTTTCGCGATTCTCTCTTTAACCACATAAATTTCTCTGTTTGCAAGTGTTGTGGAAGTTTCAAATTCTCCGGCGTGCGCATCGTAGGGTGTTTCCACATGCTTTTCAATGAAGTCTGGTATTAGGCTGACCGTGTCGATGGCTACGAACGCATTTACGTCCATTTTGACCCTTTGAGCTGCAGCCTCTAAAGCGTGGGTGTTTCCGCCATGCCCATTTTCAAAAACTATTTTTCTGAAGCCATGCTTTGTTAGAGATGAAGCCACCTCGTAGGCCAGCTGTTCAAGCGTGTCTGAGGAGAGCGTGGCTGTCCCTGGGAAGTCCATGTGATGCAGTGAAACTCCATAATATATCGGCGGAGCCACAAGTGCACATTGCGCCTTTTCAGCAGCCTTCAACGAAAGCCAAAAAGCGTCATAAGCGTCTGTGTCTATCGGCAAATGCGGACCATGTTGTTCACAGCTTCCGACGGGTATGACCGCCACATCATGGATTTTTAAGAACTCTTTTACGTCAACCCATGTTAGCTCACCAAGATAGTAGCTTCTCATCTTCATACTTTTCACCCAAAGGTTTCGTAATGAACAACCTGCTGCGGTGGTCTCCTTCTTGGCGGTTGCGGCGACTCGTTAGGATAGCCCACCGGGATTATTGCCACCGGTCTAATTCCATGCGGAATCTTCAGTGCTTCGCGTACATGTTCTTCGCTGAAGGCTCCAACCCAGCATGTGCCTAAACCAAACGCGTAAGCGGCTAAATGAATGTTTTGTATGGCTGCTGCAGTGTCCTGTATACAATACAATGTTTTGCCGCGTGAGCCGTAACCCCTTGCTGAGCGCTCCTCGTTTGCGCATATGACTATTACGACTGGCGCTTCCCCGATGAACTCTTGACCAAGGGCGGCGTCAACAAGCTTTCGTTTGGTATCCCCTTTACGCACAATTACGAATTCCCATGGCTGGATGTTTCCAGCGGAAGGTGCCCAGCACGCAGCCTCAATAAGCCTATTGACTATTTCCTCTGGCACGTCTTCGCTTTTAAACGCCCTTATGCTCCTTCTACCCTTGATTGCTTCTAAAACATCCATAATTCTCACCTTCATGCGTTGCTTATACCATTTTAAATCGAAAAGCCTTAAGTTTTGCCATGCTTAACTTCTACTTGGATGATGAAGCAGAGAGTCAACGGAGCCACGGCTATGATGCTGCTCGACGGGCGAACTGACACATTCTTTTAGGAAAATTTATCAGTTAAGAAAGCGAATGAAAAAGGAAAAACATTTAAAAGTTTCATGGAAAGGGTTTGGGCGGAAGGCGTTTGCCTAAAAAATTTGCAGCTCTTGATGGGATTTCGTCAAGTAAGGCCGTGAAGTATGGCATTTACGCAACAGCCGCAGCGTTATTCTTCGCCCTAATCTTGTTACCGCCAATCCTTGGAATAATTATTAAGTGGAGTTCAATCCAGCAGGTTTTAGACGCGCCAGAAATTGTCGTGCGAGCGCTTGGCGCTATTAAAAACTCATTCATAATAGCGTTACTTGTTTCGCTTGTTGACGTCATCGCTGGACTCCCAATGGCGTGGCTTATAACCCGTGGAAAATCAAAGTGGCTGAACGTGCTTGACACTTTATGCGACATCCCATTTATCGTGCCAACGGCGGCCCTTGGCTATTCACTTCTCCTATTTTGGAGCAACCCGGGCGGAGTATCAGCGCTTTTTGGGGGTTCCCTAATATCAAAGGGTCTGCTTCTCGTAATTCTTCTTCACTTCACATTTTCCTACCCAGTCGCAGTCAGGGTGATCGTTGGAGCGTTGCTTGACTACAAAATGGAATATGAGCAAGCATCAAGAACTCTAGGCGCGCCGCCATTCATCGCGTCCAGAACAGTTACACTCTCAATAATTAAGCCCTCACTAATAGCGGCATTCATACTCGCATTTTCAAGGTCAATCTCGGAAACGGGCGCAACAATGATGGTTGCAGGAGCCTTCGAAAATGGACCGGTTTTCATCCAAAACATGAAAACCGAATATTCAACGGCGAACCCGCAACTTTATGAGGGAGCCATAGTTCTAGCAAGCTTCATACTCATAGCGGTTTCATGCACAATATTTGCGGTAATCCGCGCTCTAGGACCTAGACTAAAGTTGCCAATAAAAAGGGTTTGGCCATCAATCGAAAGAAAGTTGAGCTATTCGCCAGCCGTAACCACAAGAAACACCGTGACGCTGGTGATTTTCCTTGCAGTAGTTCTTGCTCCATCCCTCTTCGTTGCACTTCCAGCGGTTCAAGCAGTTTTCACAGACGCTCTATGGAACGCGCTCTCCGGTAAGGGCGAACTTTGGAGTGTTTATTGGCAAAGCATCATCCTATCATATTTTGTCGGAGCTGTTGTGACGTTTCTAAATGTTCTTATGGGTTTGCCAGTAGCCATAATGATAGCAAGGAAGAGGTTTGGAGCGTTAACCTCGACGATTTTCGACGTGCTTGTTAATATTCCACTTGTCGTTCCATCAATAGCTTTAGGCGTTTCATTAAAGTTCTTCTGGAAGGGAACCTTTCAGTTTATTCCGGAGATTTGGCTGCTAATCTTCGCACACTTGGCAATTACATATCCGTACTTTGTAAGGTCCATGTCGGCGGCGGTTGAAAGGATAAGCTTAGACTTAGAAGACGCTGCAAAGACGCTTGGCGCGAAGCCATTAACTGTTTTTAGAACAATAATTCTGCCGCTGACAAAATATTCCATAATTTCCGGGGCGATTATGGTCTTCACAAGAAGCATAAGCGAGACTGGCGCAACATTAGCTGTGACAAACTTGCTGACGGCGCCGCTAGTTCTTGCATACGCGGTGCCGCGACCAGACGGGTCACAGGTTATACATGCAACGCCTTTGGAAGTCGGGTTGGCTTGTGGTTTCCTAATACTGTTTTCTTTCATAATTCTTTTAGCTCTGAGGCTTATTGTTAGAGGGAAAGGAAGATACTAGCATGCCTAATATACCGCTGAAATCATACATCTTCTCGCATGCTCATATAAACTCAAGCGAAGTGAACGCATATGCCTGACGTCCGCCTGGTCAACGTTACAAAAAAGTTTGGAAAGATAGTCGCCGTTGACAATGTAAGCCTTCACATTTATGATAAGGAGTATTTCTCACTTTTAGGTCCGAGTGGTTGTGGAAAAACAACATTGCTGCGGCTTATTGCCGGGCTAATCAAACCAGACGGAGGCGAAATTTACATCGGAGAAAAGCTTGTTAACGATGTGCCGCCAGAAGATAGGGACATAGGATTCGTTTTCCAGACATTTGCCCTCTTTCCGCATATGACTGCTTGGGACAACGTGACTTATGGCCCGAGAGTTAAGGGCTTTGACATGAGAAAGGCTGAAACGATTGGGCATGAAGTGCTTGAGATGGTTAGACTTCATGAACGTTTAGACGCGTTTCCAAATGAGTTAAGCGGTGGGATGATGCAGAGAATAGCCGTTGCAAGGGCTTTAGCTGCTGGAGCGAAACTGCTTCTTCTAGATGAGCCTTTAGGACAGTTGGACGCTAAAGTTAGGAATGAACTGCGCTACGAAATAAGGAGAATGGCCAAAGATTTGGAGTTGACGGCTATACACGTGACGCACGACCAAGCTGAGGCTATGGCAATTTCAGACAGAATAGCTGTTATGAAGAAGGGCAAAGTTTTGCAGGTTGGGACGCCGTCGGAGCTTTACTTAAACCCGCAGAGCATATTTGTTGCCCACTTCATCGGAGAGTCAAACTTCCTTGAGGGATACGTTTCAAGCATAAGTGGAAAAACAGCAGTTATAGAGCTCCGAGGCGGAATAAAAGTACAAGCAGCCGATAGAGGCGTTAAAAAAGGTGAAAGGGCGCTTTTAGCAATAAGACCAGAAGCGTTTATCGTTAAGAAGGGTAAAAGCGAGGAGAGAAACGCCATATCCGGCGCAATAGAGAGAATCACATTTGAAGGAACAAATATAAGGTATGACGTCAGACTTGAAAACCAAGACACTGTGGTCATAGTTAAGCCATCAATGACGGAAGAATGGTTTAACATGGGAGAAAAAATAACCGTCAGCTTTTCGCCAGAAAAAGCACACGTGTTCACGTATCCAGAAGCTGGTTTAAAGGAGGAAATATCAGTTGAGTGAACTAATAAAGTGGTTTGAGAAAAGAAGGGAGACAAAAGCGTTAATGACCATACAGCGCCACCTAGCCCTAACAACAGGCATCGTTGAAGACCTGGAAAAGGCGATAAGAGCAGCAGTTAGAGGAGACAGCAAGGAAACGCAAGCATGCATTGAAAGGGTAACAAGCAGCGAAAGGGAAGCAGACAAGTTGCGAAGAAAACTCATGGATGAAATATCAGTTGGGGAGCTCTCCCCAGTAGATAGAGCAGATTTGATGGACCTCGTAAAGAGAGTTGACATGGTTGCAGACTGGAGCAGAGAGTCAACGCGGATTCTAGGCGCAATACCCATGGAGCAACTGCCGAACTCGATTAAAGAAGGATTCATCGAGATGGTTAAAAACGTCAAAGAGTGCGCAAATTCGCTTCAAAAATGCGTGAACAAGATTATGGTTAAACCAGAGGAGGCGCTTCAAGCTGCAGATGAAGTAGAGCGAGAAGAAGAAAAAGTTGACGATTTACATGAAAAAGTAAGGAAACTTCTTGGAAAAGAAGATTTCCCAAGGGCTGGCATAGCGATTTTGGCAAGTCAACTCCTTGAAGCCATAGAAATGATTGCAGATGCATGCGAAGACGCATGCGACCAAGTTAGAGTCATCATGGTTAGAAAGTAAAAGAGGTGAAAATCACATGGTTGAAGTGAAAGTTGACATATCAAAATTAAAAAATGAAGGCGGAGACATAATTAAGGAACTTGCAGAGTTCTTAAAGGAGAAGACAAAGGCGAAAGTTGACACATTAACAGACTCGATATTCGTGAAGGGAAACTCCGTCTCAAGGAAATATTTGCGGGTGCTTCTAAAAAAGTTCCTACATCAAACAGAACTCAGAGACTATTACAGAGTCATCGGCGGCGCAGAAGATTCGCTAATAATTAAGGAAAAGAAGCTCGTAGAAGAGGAAGAATAAAGGCTATTTCTTTTTAGATGCTTCACGTCTCCTCTTCGAAAGCTCTTCTTGAACCTTTAAAACGTAGTTTCTTGCACTGCGAACATTCTCATAAGCTTCTAAAAACTTGCCACCATTAACAAGCATTTCAGCGTCTCTCAAAAATTTGTTTGCATCCGCAAGCGCATGGCTTATTTCAGCCTTTTTTAGGTCTGGGTCAGCTTTTGTTTTGGGCATTACGCCGTTTTGTAGCGTTATCGAAAACAGGAAAAGCGCATACTCAAGTTCGGCAACAACGTGCCAAACGTTCTTCGTAAATAAGTCTTCATCTTTCTTGTTTAACGCGTTCACAGCGTTTTCTAGATAATTTAAAGCCGCGGCGATTGCTGTCAACATTTTAGTGTTAATGCTCATTGTTCACCGACTCGCTTCTGCACACGTAGGCTGATTTAATTTTTATCCCTTTTGTCTGGCAATAAACGTTACACCGACCAGAACCAAAAGGGCTCCGAGGATAGCCAAGTAAGCTGGAATCTCGACGAAGATAACTGCGCCTAGAAAGGTGGCAACTATCGGCTCAAGAAGCGCTATTGTTGCAGCCTCAAAAGATTTCAAACCCAAAAGCGAAGAGAAATACAATGTGTGAGCTACCGCTGTTGGAATTAACCCTAAGCCAACCAGGGAAAGCGTTACAGTGGTTTCCACGGGCAAAGAAGACGCTCCCATGAAGGGCAAACCAAAAATTAACACGAAAATCGCGGCAATTAAGTAGATAGGCACGATGGAAGAGAACATGTCTATTCTGCCTCGAAGACTTTTACCATAGTTCAGGTAGAAGGCTATGAGCAACGCGGCAAAGATAGCCTCCAAATCGCCTTTTAGAGTTGGAGAAACACCAGCTTGAAAGCTTGGGTTTGACTTTACTGTTTCAGAGTAAGCGATTAGGCAGACGCCTATGAACGAAATTATCAAGCTTAGAGTTGCGAGACGTGATGGCTTAATTCTAAAAATTAGAATTGAAACTATCGTGGAAAAGATTGGCGTCATGTTGACGAGAACAGTCGCATTCAGTATGGTGGTGTCCTTTACCGCTGACGTGAAAAAGATGAAGTGCAAACCGAGAAAAATGCCAAGCGCAGATATTTCCTTTAAACTCTTTCTCGTCAAGTTCAAATTAAATGGAATCCTAAAAATGGACGCTAGAACTGTTAGCGCCAGACTGGCGATCATTAAACGCCAAAAAGTTATGGAAAAAGCGTTTAATTCTCCAAGAAACCTTGTGAAAATTGCAGATGTCCCAAAGAGTGTGCCAGCGGTCACGCCTTCTATAATGGCTCTATTTCTCTTTTTTGCACGCATCTTTATGCACTTTCTTGCTTTTGCTGTTTCGCAAATTTACATTTATACATTTTACTTCCTAAAACAATAAAAAGGCGAAGCTTGACATTGCAATTATTCCAAAGCTAAAAAGAGGCTTACAAGATGAGAATTGCCCGTTACAGCAATAATGGAAAACTGGGAGGGTATGGCGCCTTAATTAATGATAAGATAGTATCTCTACCCAAACTCGCTAAACTTGCAGGGAAGAAGCTTACAGCAAGATTAGAGGAATTTATAACTTTAGGCGCTGAGGGCGTTAGAAGAGCAGAGGAACTGATAGAAAATGCCGATGATAGCGAAATTGAACATGCTTCTTTGTCCATTAACCAAACGAAGTTGTTAGCGCCAATAAAGTTTCCACCAAAAATTATCTGTTTGGGCTTGAATTACAGGGATCACGCCGCGGAGCAAAACGCGCCTATACCAGACGAACCGATAATATTTTTTAAACCACGAACCGCAATAATCGGACCAAACGAAAAAATTGTCAAACCAAGCTTTGTCAATCAGCTTGATTATGAAGCTGAATTAGCAGTCATCATGGGGAGAAAAGCAAAAAATGTAAAAGTTTCGGAAGCAAAAGCGTACATTTTCGGGTATACAATAATGAATGATGTTTCAGCTAGGGACATACAATTTAAAGATAAACAGTGGACGCGGGGGAAAAGTTTTGACACATTTGCCCCAACTGGTCCATGCATAACCACTACAAATCAGCTTGGAGACATGCTCAACTTATCCATCCGCACATGGGTCAATGGTGAACTTCGCCAAAATTCATCAACAAAAAACATGGTCTTCACGGTTGAAGAGATTATCCATTACCTAAGCCGCGTGATGACTCTTGAACCATGCGATATAATTGCAACTGGGACACCGGCTGGTGTTGGTTTTGCCATGAAGCCCGAACCTAAATTTCTGCGAGACGGCGACGTGGTGAGAATAGAAATCGAAGGGGTTGGCGTGTTGGAAAACATAGTTGCTGAGGAAAAAGGAGTTTACTAGACAAGCCTTTTGTTCGTCACCTTTCAACTGCAACTTTGCTTATTCCCGCTTCCTTCTCAAGCCTTATCACATGCTCAGCTTTTTCCGCGAAGGCTTCGCTGTGCGTTACCGCTATTATTTGTTCTATAGCTCTTAAACGCGATATTGCCTCTGCCAAGCGGTCTATTGAGCCGTCCTCCCTTCCCAGGCTTTCTGTAGGCTCGTCAAGAAGTAACATGCTTAACCCGTGCCCAGTTCTAGACTGCATAATCAATTGGCCCAAACCTAGGCGGTACGCAAATGCAATAAGCGTTCTTTCTCCGCCAGACAGGTTGGAAACTTCCCGTTCAATGCCGCTTTCGCTTTTGACATATGGCGTGTAAGTTCCATCAATCATCACGTTTAGTAGTGGTCCTTCTCCGCCTACAAGACTGTCTAAGATTTGCTGGACAAAGTTTCTTAAGATGCTTATGAACTCGCTTCTTAGTTTTGGTTGGATGCTGCGATAGGCATCACGTATATTGCCGATAACTTCGATGATTTTTCCAATCTTCTCCATTTGTTCAATCTTTTGCTGGGCGTTGTCTATCCTTTCCTTAAACTCGTCTAAACGCCTAAACAATTCTTTTCTGCTGTTTTCCCTAGTTTTTAATTCGGATTCAAGCCTAAAAAACCGCTTGTAAGCATAATCCCTCTGGTTCTTAGCATTTTCCAACTGTGACAAGTCAAACTTGCCAATTTCAGCCCGAACGGCTTCTAATTGCGCGTGCAACTCCCTCTCCAACCTTTGTTTTTCTTCAAATTCTCGTGTAAGCTCAGTTAGCGTCTCTTCTTCTTTGTTGACGTTTCCCTTCAAATTTTCTAGTTGTAAATTAAGCGTTTGGAGGTTGGAAAAGGCGTTGTTCGCTATGTTTCTCACACGCTGGAGCTCTTCAATCTCCCGTTGGAGCTCACCTATGGTCTTTTGCCTCTCAACATTTTCAACATGAATCCTCTGAAGCAAACCACTTTTATACTCATCATTTAAAGGCTGCAAACAGAGGGGACAGCGACTTTCAGCTGAGAGCTCCGTGACCCTTTTCTGGTCTTCCTTAATGCCCTTTAGAGTTGACTCCTGCTCAGCCTTTAAGCTTGAAATCTGGTCGTCGAAGTATGTTAAGTACTGCCTTAAACTCTCAATCGGCTGGTCTGGTGAAATCCCAACTTCCTTAAGTTTAATTTTGTAAGATTCCGCTTGGGCTTCTATTTGCATTAAACGTTTTTTTAGATTTTCAATCATTTTCTTTCGTTGTTCAATTTTTTCCGCTAGGTTGGCGGACGCATCTTCAATGTTTGCTAGGCTTGTCTGTATTTGCGTTTCCTTCCTCTTATGCTCCTCAACCTGCGCCTTCAGCTCTTCAAGTCTTTTTAACTTTAAATCAGCCTCTTCTAACGCTTTTTTCTCTTTTTCAAGTTCTTTGCCTTTCTCTTGCAATTCACTTTCAATTGCTGATAACTCTTCGACCGCGCGGTTGTATTCTGCGTTCAGCCTTTCAATTCCAACAACGTCCGGGTCTCCAGCGTATGCTTTCTTTTCTCCTTCGTATTCTTTTACGTAGCCCCCAAGGTTGCTCCACGCAGTTTCGTAATCTGATAAGCCGAAAAGTTCGTCTAGACGCTTCTGTCTTTCTCTTGGTGTGACATCTAAAAGTTCCTTTAGGTGTTCCTGCCTAACCCAAACTATTTCGCGGAAAATCTCCTTATCCAAACCAGTTATTGCTTTTAGCTGTTCGGCGACAGCGTCACCTTTCACGCTTGCTATTAGGGTCTCATCTTCGAAAAGTTTCAGTTCATCGAAGTCCTGGCTTATGCCCTTCCCACGTCTCTTAAGGCCACGAGTTATCCTGTAGCTCTTTCCATTCTGGAAAAACTGTATGGTTACCTTACCACTTTCTGCGCCTTCGCGTAGGAGATAATCGTAGCCCTTTCCCAGGGGTTCACCGAACAAGGCGAAGTCTATTGCATATAAAATGCTTGATTTTCCACACCCCAAACCACCGACTAAGCAGTTAAATCCCTTCGTGAAGGGCACCGTTGACTTTACGTGAGAACGTATATTTTCCAACTGCACAATTTCAATTTTCATTGGAAAAGCGCCTCTATTGTTTGCTTAACCCTTTCCTCCTGCTTTTTCGTTAGGGGTTCGATTAGGCTGACGGCTATGTGCGCTATTTTTTCAGCCTCCTCGCGGCTGTACCGTTCAGAAAAAATTTGCAGAAAATATTCGAAAGACTTCGTCTTTAAATCTTTAAGTTCGCCTTGGAATATGGAGCGAACAATGTCCTCCGAGACTTCGCTTTCACGCAGCGATATTATTGGGTGTACAAGAAGCGCCTTTTCCGCAGCGTTTCTGATTTGGGCAACATCAACCTCGGCGCGGCTTGCTTCTATTGGTAAGCTTCCTTTCAAAACTGGGATAATGATTGCGCCTTCTTCATCTGCGCCCTTCACAAGTTGAACCGCCAAATCAGTTATTTTTGAAGGCATCAACCCTGTGAAATCTTGCTTCAAAATGACGAACTTGCGGGTTGATTCAAGCTCCACAAACTTTAAGGAAATTCTCTTCGCTTCGTCAACTCTAACGTGGTAAAAACCCTTCTTAACCCCAGCTTCATCGCAGTTGACGGTTTCTGTGCATCCGCTATAAACGAGCGTTCCAGACTTAAATTTTCCCTCGTATGGCGAATGCACATGTCCCGCAGCATAATAATCAAAACCATCTGGCAGGAGCTCTGGCGGCGCCTCAGCCTCAATGTAAGGTGGTTTAACGCTTGGAATATCTAGAGCCATGTGGAATACAAATATGTTAAAAAGTGATGGGTCTGGTGTCGGCTTGTTTTGGTCCATGAAGGCTGGAAGTTGCTCTTCGGTTTTTCGTCTTGTCCTGAAGTTTGGTACACCATAAACGTAGCAGCATTCTTGCTTGCGCCAACATGCACCTTCATGTTTTGGCAAATGGTAAATCAGCCCAGCGCTATCAAGCGGGTTCAGAATGGTTCCCGTTATAATATTTGGAGCTGAATCATGCGAACCGTCTACGGTTAAAGCTGGAATTCCAGCCTCTCGGAGGCGACTAAAATTTCTAATTGCCATTTCAAGCGTCGCATTTGATGGTCTAGCTTGGTGGAAGAGGTCTCCAGCAATTATCATGAAATCAGGCTTTAACTCTATGACTTTATCCACTAACTCTTTGAAGGCTCTGTCAAAGTCTTCGCGTCTTTCCTCTAGGCCATACTGTGCATAACCAAGGTGCAAATCTGCGGCGTGTACGAAGCTGAACGCCTTCAAATTTATCCGCAACCCTCAACAATGACGTTTTAGAATTAGCGAAAGCACTATTTTAAAATAACTTGACAAATCAAACACTGCTTTTAGCAGAATAGAAACATATAAAACAGTTGTCCGAATCTTAAGCATTAAAAGGATCGTAAAGGACAATGCAGTGCGACAAATGCCAAAAGGAAGTATTCCTACCGTTCAAATGTCCATATTGCGGAGGCTACTTTTGCGCTGAACATCGCCTACCAGAAAACCACAACTGTCTACAAATAGACAAAGCGCGTGCGCCAACACAGATAACATCAACAACAGTTGTCCAAAAACATGAGTTACCTGAATATTCTGTAACGTATGTTCCAGTTGAGCCTCTCAATAATGGAAAAGTTCATTTTAGCGTGAAGGAGGTTCAACACTTAACAATAGCCGCGTTATTGGTTATGGGCATAGCCATATCACTGATAATTTTTCCAGGGTTTAGAATAAGTGTTAACCCAACAATAATTGCAGCATTAGCAACAACTCTGGTGGTGTCTTTCTTCACTCATGAAATGGCACACAAAATAACAGCTCAAAAGCATGGTTTTTGGGCGGAGTTCAGATTGACCTTTATGGGAGCAATATTAACATTGTTCTCTATAATGTCGCCCTATTTTAAGGTTATATCGCCTGGCGCTGTCATAGTTTCTGGACTGGCAGACAAAGAAAGCCTAGGAAAAGTGTCGATTGCGGGACCAGCAACCAACATAGTACTGTCGGCAGCGTTCTTTGCAACAAGCTTTGTCAGCGCCGAGAACGCTTTAGCTCCAATATTTTTGTTTGGTGCAGCTTTCAACGCTTGGATAGCCCTTTTCAACCTAATCCCGCTGGGAATACTGGATGGTTTCAAAGTTTTCGCATGGAACAAGCGAATTTGGATTTCAACTTTCGTAATAAGCTTACTTTTAACATGGTACTCCTACACGCTAATCTTTTAACAAAAACCGCTCTAGTTTAGAGCTTTAGAAAAAGTTATTTGCCAAGCAACCTTATAGATTAAATGTAAAAATTTTCGTGATAACCACATGGTCAACAGAGATAGGCACAATATAACATTCGAAATTTTGAAGAAAGCCATTCCTGGAAAGAATAAAACCGAAATTATGCGGGATGTAGGCTTATCCTACACGCAGTCAAAACAATACTTCACCATGCTCCTCGAAAAGGGCCTGCTGGAAATCAATGATGACAAGCTTAGGACGACAAAGAGGGGATTGGAATTCATGGAGAAATGCGCGGGCTGCTTACTATTCCATTGGGATAAACAAAAAAGAAGTAACAAAAGCAATTGTGTTTACGAGAGCTCTATGGTTACGTGAACCTCTTCTGGAACACGAATACGCATGATGCGCCTCATAACCTGACCCTCAGCATCAATGTAGATGACGCGCTTGTGAATGCGCATCTCCCACTTATCCCATGTGGATGTTCCCTCACCACAAGGAGACTTCAAAACTGGAACGCGCAACCTTTTAGTAGGCAAGGAAATTGGACCATTCATTTTAACACCTGTTTTCTCGGCGATGGCTTTCAGTTCCCCACATACCTCTTCTAGCTTCTTGTAATCAGTACTTGTTAAGCGTATTCTCGCCATCTTAGCCATCGCCAATCATTCCCACAAACTTGTTCTAAATGAATTTGCTTGTGATTACCTTACAACAACAAACCGCAAATAAAAACTTATCGACACGGCTCTTGATTTATCCCAATTTTCCAGCGTATACATTTTGTTAACATGCCATTCTAACAAAGTTTATTGAAGGGGACAGCAATAATCTATGGAAGCAGGAGAATAAGATGGTAGCTAAAAAGTTAAGGATGAAGGCTATACTCTTAGACTTGGACGGCACAATAGTTGACTCAAGGGAAGCCTATCTAGAAGCGTTAAAATATGCTTTCTATGCAACTGGACAAAAAATGGTGGATGAAAAGGCGGCGCTGGAGATTCCTAAGAGGCTGGAACAGAATTTGCCAATAAACGACTTGATAATTGGTGTGGATGCGCAGCGGTTTTTGAAAGTATACCTTAAGGCATATTATGAGGCAACAGCCACGAAAACGAAGCCTATGCCGAAAATTTCAGAAACATTAAATAAACTTTCGAGTAAGGCAAGCTTAGCTTTGATAACTATGCGCTATGTTCCAAAGGAGAAGGTGGTTTCGGAGCTTGAAAGGTTAGGCTTGTCAAAATACTTTCACTTTGTAGTTACAGCGCTTGACACCAAAGACCCAAAACCTTCACCAGAAGCGATACTACAATGCGCAAAGCAGCTTTGCGTCGAAAATTGCGAGTGCGTAGTTGTAGGAGACTCCGTAGCCGATGTTAGAGCTGGAAAGAGGGCTGGTGCAAAGACCGTTGCAGTTTTAACCGGAATCTTCTCCCTAAAAGAATTAAAGGCTGAAAAACCAGACCTAATTATTGAAAGCGTAGATAAACTTCCAGATTTTATAGAATAAGCTAAAAAATTGTTTTAAATATTCCTCTTTTGGAAATATAACTGAAAGTTACTTAAAAATCTTATAGAAGCAACCATAAATAAAGCTTAATTAAAAGCTCAACACCTAATTTAACATGGAGAAGGCTTCAGAGCGGGAGTATCAAATGAACTTTATTGAAATACTGTTGTCTGAAAGGCTCAAAAACATAAACCCAGCATTGGATATATTCGGCTCAGACCGCAAAGTGCTTCAGGTAGCATGCGAGGACCTAACGGGCTACCTTAAGGTTCACTGGAACCTCGTAGGTAAAGAGGCGAATGAATGTGAAGTAGCAGAGCGCCTAGAAAAGTTTTTCAACGAAAATCCACGCGAACTGGAAGAGTTTCTCGATGTTTGGACTGAGATATGGTTCAAGAAATGGAAAGAACGCGTGAAACTGCTTATAGGGAACGAAAATTCAAAGAGGTGGGATAAAGTCACAAAAATTCTAAGCGACGCAGAACCCTTATGGCGCAGACTTGCGAACCGTCAAGAGATGCAGGAAGTTGTCGTTTCTACACTTGTGAAAAATGGTGAAATCTGCGGCACGGTAATCTTGGCGGAGAACCTCCTAAAAATGGAGTTGGGAGAGAAAAAGAAGGAATATGCCAACGATGCAGAGCATGTGATAAAAATCGTTAATGCCACATTAAGAAAAGCAAGAGAGTTGGCAAGAAGCAGCGGACCGCTCATTTACGTCAAAATTGATAAGGGCTACTACAACTTTACACGTTGAAAGGCACCCTTTTTAACGAAGCCTTTCTTTATGAAGATTTCTAGTTTTCCACGAATATTCCTTGATAGATTTTGTTTCGCCATAACCACACGCTGCGCATCGCTTCTTCGCCACATTGTATGCTCTTCTGCCACATCGTCTACAACGAATATGGAGAGTTTTTCCAGCGCGTTTGCCGAAGGACGGTGTTCCTTTTCCCAAAAAAATTCACCTTGGAGGCGGCGAGATTAGAACAACATTGTCTCCGCGGACAATTATCAAGCCAAGCTTCTTCACGTTTTCGCCGCTTGTCGTGTCTTCTGTTTCTTCTAAAACAAGGTTTAAGTGCTGGTCAAAACCCTTCAATCTTCCACGTAGACTTTTTCCACCCTTCAAGCGCACGAGGACTATTTTCCCCAGGTTTTGTTCAAGAATTTCCGTTGTCATTTCACTCATCTAGGACCCTCAAACCACATTTTATGTCTTTTATACTTAAACTTATACCATTTAAACCTATCTAGGGAGAAAGCTTCATGTCTGCAAAATTTAGAAGATATTTTCTAAAGGCAAAAGATTTAAGGATGCTAATACGCGATGCCTCAAAAAGGCTGGGAATTAATTTAGAGCAAATTTTGAAAGGCAGGTTAAGCGCTGAGGTTATCGAAGATGATGGCGTTGAAGTATACTTGCTGAATGGTAAAGCATTATTGGCTAAGTTGAATGGAAATCTCTTTCCAACACTTGTTTTTACTGAATACCTAAATTCGACGCCTAAAGTTGTTGTCGACATGGGTGCTGTCCCGCATGTTTGCAACGGGGCGGACATTATGGCGCCAGGAATTAAGCATTTCATGGGAGAATTCAAAAGTGGCGATTTTATTCTAGTCGTTGATGAGAAGTATGGCAAGCCATTGGCTGTTGGCGAAATACTCTTTGACGCGGAGAGCGTTGCTGAAATCAAGCATGGTAGGGTTGTTAAAAACATTCACTTTGTCGGAGACAAGGTGTGGAGCATCATAAAAAGAGTTGAAGGTTAAGCTGGAATTCATATTCAAGATTCATAAGACAATTATCGGCATCCAGAAATTAGACTTGAAATTAAGAAACACTTAAACTGTAGAAAAATAGAATAAAAGTTTAGAGAGGAGAAAATTGCCGAGTTTGGGCGGAATCTTGCGCAAGTCGAAAAGAGAAGAGAAAGAAGTGGAACTAAAGGGTGCTTCGGGCAAGACGTACCTTAAGGCTATGCCTCTCAGAGACTTATCAGACCTTGACAGTGTAAAGGCTGAAGTGAAATCTGGCAACATACTAATTCTTAGGATAACTCCTCTCGCAAACAAAAACATCGACGATGTTAAACGTGCTGTAAACGAGTTATGCGAGTTTGCTGAATCGCTAGGTGGAGACATTGCAAGACTTGGAGAAGAACGCGTGGTTATTTGTCCCCCAAATGTTAAGATTTGGCGAGAAAAAACTCCAGTTTCAAAGGAGACCATGGTTACAGCAACCTAAAAGTCTCCATAACGGAAGGTGCAAACGCCTGCAGTCCCATCCTTTTCTGAAGGAAGTTTGCAATGCTTAGGCATTTTGCTTTTTCGCCGTGGCAGACTACTACCCTCTCGGGCTCTGGCTTAAGGTTTGATATGTAATTGATTATTTGTTTTCTATCCGAGTGCCCTGAAAAGCCTTCAATTGATTCTACGCGTAGCCTTACTTTTATAATGTCCATTTTTCCTTCGCTGTTTAGAATTGTAACCTCGTTCAACCCCTTCTGAACGCGTCTTCCAAGCGTTCCTTCTATTTGGTAGCTGACGAAAATCACGGTGTTTGCTTCGTTTTCAGCCAACGCCTTAAAATATTCTATTACCGGCCCGCCTTCAAGCATCCCAGAAGTCGCCAAGATAATGCATGGTTCTCCGTCAATCACATCTTTTCTGACGTTCGGGTGCTCAACGATCGTGAAGTAGTCCGACTGAAACGGGTTAACACCCTCGTGTAGAATGCTATTGCGAACCTCTCTGCCTAAATATTCTGGATAAGCCGTGTGAATAGCTGTGGCTTCTGAAATCATTCCTTCAATAAATACTGGGGCTTCCTTCATTAACCCACGCTTCATGTAGCCGTCTATGATAAGCATTATTTCTTGGGCTCTGCCAACCGCCGGCACTGGAATCAAAACTTTCCCCCTTCTCTCAAGAGTCTCATTTATGATTGCCGTTAGACGCTCTTCAGCTTCAATTCTTGATGGCATAACGTCTTCTGGACCACCATAAGTACTTTCTGTAATAACTGTTTCAACCCTTGGAAACTCTCTTGCCGCAGCTTCAAGAAGCATTGTTCTGGCAAACTTGTAGTCTCCAGTATAGACTATGTTGTGTAGCCCCTCACCTATATGCAAGTGTACGAGCGAGGAGCCTAAAATGTGACCGGCATTATGAAGCGTTAGGCGAATGTCTGGGGCTATGTCCGTAACTACGCCATAGCGAAGCGGAATCGTATGTAAAACGCATTCTCTCACATCTTTCTGGTCATAAGGCGCTATAATACCCTGTTTGCTGGCCACATCCAAATAGTCAAGTTGAAGAAGCGTCATCAAATTGGATGTTGGAGCTGAACAGTACACTGGTCCATCATAACCATACTTGTAAAGGAACGGTACAAGCCCACAATGGTCAAGGTGTGCGTGGCTTATAACAACAGCATCCAAAGAGTCAAGTTCAAACTGCAGGTTATCAAGCCTTGGAAAAGATTCAAAGGGCTTTGAAGAGCCAGGGTTTATGCCGCAATCGAGAAGCACACTGCTCTCACGTGTTTGGACAAGGAAAGCTGACCTTCCAACTTCTTGGGCTCCTCCGAGAACGGTTATTCGAACATCTCCGACATCGTATATTTTTGGTCTAAAAATTCGCTCGCCTATTGTACGCAGTATACGCTCTCTTTCCTTACTTTCTGAATGGAGGTAATGTCGCATGTGGGTGATGATCTTTGAACGTAGTGGTGGGCTTCTTAAGACATGTGGACGCCACTTGGTCTGCTTAATTATTTCTTGTAATACGGCGCCATTTTTTCCTATGACAAGCCCTGGCTTTTTTGCTTCGATTATTATTTCGCCCAGGCTTGGATCGAAGTTTATGTCCGTTACTTCTGCTTCAGCTGGAATTATTGCCCTCGCCATTTTTTCGGCATCATTTTCCGGAAGTCTCACTGACGGGTCGGAGCGCACAACAATCCTTTTTCTTATTACGTTGACTATATCTGCGATTAGGCTGCTTTGTTCGACAAGCAGTTCTGGTCTTTTGGTGTAGACGGCGAGCGTTGAACCTTCATACTCTATTCTGGTCACTTCAACCTCTTTTGGAACATGCTCCAGTATGTAGTGGCTTATTTCGATTTTCTCCCTATCAGAGTTAGGCGTCACTTCTTAAACATCCTTAATTAGACAGGAGCTTCTTCTTTTCCTTATCATTCAACTCGCGATAGCCTTTCCCATCGATGACTGCAACATTGAAGCTGTCACCGCTTGCAGCGTCCCGTTTCATAGCGGAGTTTACAGCCTTAACAACTATTGGCAGAAACTCCTCAATGCTCAAGTCTTCGCGGTATCTGTCCTCTAAAATTCCGTAGGCTATAGGTGAACCAGAACCGGTGGCAACGCATTTCTCTTCAGTTAGGCTTCCAAAGGGATCTAGAGAGTAAATGTGTGGACCACTCACGTCAACGCCGCCTATGAGAATCTGTGTTAGAAGCGGTGCATATCTAGTTGAAAATAAGAGATTTGCTATCAGCCTTGCTCCAGAACTGACTGGTAAGGGTCTACCCATGTTCAACTTGTATAGTTGCGCGTTTGCCGTTAGTATGTCCACTGTTCTTTGGGCGTCAGCCAGCGAACCAGCAATAGTCATCGCCAAGTGGTCATCTATCCTGTATATTTTTTTGCCGTGTTTGTGGGCTACGTAAAAGCCCATAGTTACTCGCGTGTCTGAGGCTAGTATTACGCCGTCTTTACATACGACGCCTATGGTGGTTGTTCCCTTAAGCGTCAACTTATCAACTGCGTCCTTACTTATCATTCTATTTTTCTCCCAAAACCTAAATAACTGCGGAATACTTCGCTAGGAAACAGCATCATCTAATCACACCGTGACATTTATTAACATTACGGTTAAAGTGGAGAGAAATCAATAGCATTTAAATGCTAAAACATTCACTGAAATAAGTTCGTATACGCTAGGAGATGAAAGCAACTAAAAATTAGAGTGAGTGACTTGTCTCTAAAACATCACCACATGCAGCTTCCAAGAGAAGTAATCGTTGGAGACGGCACATTAGAACGCGCCTCAGAGATCTCGCTAAAACTTGGTTTCACAAAATCTGCGCTTATAGTTGCTGGCTCAAAAACCTACGAAATAGCCGGGAAAACCGTAAAGGAACTTCTTGAAAGGGACGGTTTGGAAGTTGACACTGTGCTTGTTAAATCCGCGACAGTTAAGGATGTCGAGGCTGTAGAGGAGAAAATCAAGTTTTTGAAGCCGCAGGTTGTTTTCGGCGTAGGCGGCGGAACAAAGATAGATGTTGCAAAGTTAAGTTCAGCCCGTCAACAAGTTCCATTTATAAGCATCCCGACAACAGCTTCCCATGATGGAATAGCAAGCCCGCTTTCTTCCATCAAAGGGTTTGAAAAGCCATATTCCGTTATGGCCCAAGCGCCAGTAGCAATTATAGCGGACACGAACATAATAATTCAGTCGCCTTGGCGCTCAATAATAAGCGGATGCGGAGACGTAATTGCAAAATTCACAGCTGTAAGAGACTGGAAACTTGCACACAAAGAGAAAAAAGAGTATTATGGAGGTTACGCTGCAAGCCTAGCGATGATGAGCGCGAAACTTGTCATCGAAAACGCTGATGTAATTAAACCAGACAACGAGGAAGGCTTACGTGTTCTCATCGAAGCGCTGATAAGCTGTGGGGTTGCAATGAGCATTGCTGGAAGCAGCCGCCCATGCAGCGGTTCAGAACATCTATTCAGTCATGCATTGGACATTATCGCATCTTCTTCGCATGGGTTACATGGCGAACAGTGTGGCGTCGGAACAATAGTTATGGCTTATCTGCATAGGGCAAACTGGAAGCACATAAGAGAAACGCTGAAGAAAATTGGAGCGCCAACAAACGCGAAGGAGTTGAACGTGAAGGAAGAAGATATCGTAAAGGCCTTGGAGCTTGCCGCAAACTTGAGACCGGAAAGATACACTATTCTTAACAAGCTTAACTTGAATCGTGAAGCTTATGAGAGAGTTGCGAAAACAACAGGGGTCATATAAAGGCTAGGCAAGGGCTAAGTTTTTGTTTCCTTTTTAGGTTCAGTCTTAAAGGTTTCAGTGAACTTTACGGTCGCTATCTCCGGGAAGAACTTTTGTATGTCCATGGCTATTCCCCGCTTTGCCACCTGAATCCCTTCTAGGTAAAAGGCTTCTTCAGGCATTTCTATGCTAACGGCTTTTGCCTTAACCGTAAACTTGAATTTGCTCCCTTCCACTGTTGGAACCCTGCGGTGGATAAGCCCCTCTATTTTCTCCTCCAAGGTTTCAAGCTTCTTCTTAACGGTAACCTCGTAAACCAGTGTTTTTCCAGCCAGTGGAGGATTAAAGTCTAATAGAACCCTTCCAGCCCCAATGGCGCGCACTGTTGCCAGTTTTCCATCGTATTCTACGTGCATCCCTAGGCTTGGAGTTATTCCCTTATCTGTCAAATGCCTCAATGGGACACGCCTAACTTTCTCGGGATCTCTTGCTCCAAACGCCTTATCCGGCGGTATTTCAACAACTGATTGCTTACCAACTTCCATATTTGTTAAGCTTTCATCTAGGGCTTTTAGAACCCAGCCTTCTCCTACAACAACAAGTTTAGGCTCGTAGATCTCTCCTTCCTTGTACAAGCGCTCCTTTTTGGCTATATCCTCGATTGTTGTGTCGAAAATCTCTCCTGTTTCTTTCACTTTTGCAATGTACTCGATTAGTATAAAGTCGCCTTTTTGTAAAGACATGCACTTTCATCCTTTTTATGGCATTGCATGTAGCTTTAAACTCTAATAAAAACTTTCTTCACGCTTCTGTTAAAATTTATTAGCGTGTTGTGTTCATCATAAACTGCAATGATAAGCCTAAACGACTTGTTTGCAGAGAACCCCTACCTTATAACAATATTGTGGGTTATCGTCGTAGCCGCTGCTGCACTAATCCTTGAAAGAGTTTTCACAAGATGGCTGAAACAAATCATAAGGAAGAAAGAGATTCCGCCAGCAATTGGAAATGGGATGGTGTTAACTGAAAGAATCATAATTCTAATAGGCGTTGCGCTAGCACTCCTTCGTGTAGGAGGATTGCCATCAGAAACGATTATAAGCCTTTCCGCTGTCGGAGGCGCAGCAGTTGGGTTTGCGTCTACAAGGACTATTGGAAACATCATGGCTGGACTCTTCTTGTTTATAACGCGACCATTTCGTGTAGGCGACTACGTTCGGATAGACAACATTGAGGGAGTGGTTCAGGAGATAACGTTGAACTATGCGAAGATCTTAACGATTTCGGGTAACATTGTTTTGATAAGCACCCAAAACATCTTGGACAAAGACATAACTAGCTACCGTTTTATGGAAGAGGAAACGCGAATGTTCCGCTACGGATTTGAGTTAGCCTTTGACCACACCTTGTCCGTGAATGAGCTTGAAAAAATGCTGGATAAAGTTCTTGAAAGGTACGCTGGAAAAATGTCTAAAAAACCAGACTACCAGCTGACAGGGATAACTGCATCCGCAAGAAGCTACAAAATTTACATTTACGCCGAAAGGGCGGGGGACATCTTCAAATTTTATCCACAAATTATGCGGGAAATAATCCAAGCATGGGACGAAACAAAAGCTAAACTACACAAGTAAACATGCGCGCGCCTAGGTTTTTAAGTTTATATAATTGGGGAAATCCGTTAAATTAGAAGAGAAGGCTAAACCATTGGTTGAAGAAAAATCAAATGCAAATGCTCGTAAGGTTGCGTATTTTGGCATTTTATCTCTAGGCATAATAAGCTTGATGGGAGACGTAATCTATGAAGGCTCAAAAGGCATAGTTCCAGGTTACCTCACATCTTTAGGCGCATCATTAGCTATAATAAGTTTCATTGGTGGACTAGGCGAATTCTTGGGCTACACGATGAGGCTTATTGGTGGATATTTGGCGGACACAACTCGCAACTACTGGATTTTCGTATTTTTGGGCTATAGCCTAATAGTTTCAATTCCGCTTATAGGACCGTTAGGCACGTTTGGCTTGGGGATGGTGATAACCCTAGTTCTGCTTGAAAGATTTGGAAAAGCCATAAGGTCGCCTTCAAGAGATACTCTGCTATCGATAATAAGTAAGGATGTTGGCGCTGGTAAAGCCTTCGGTTTGCATGAGCTTTTAGACCAGATAGGCGCCATACTTGGTCCAGTCATGGTTTTTGTCCTCATGTTTGTGAGCTCTAATAACTATGGCTACACATTCACTTTTCTATTTGTGCCGTTTGCCGTGCTCCTAATCGTTTTAGCCTACACTTACAAGAAACTAAGCCCAAAGGTGGTTGTTGCAGAAACTCAGACGACTAGCGGAAAAGCAAAGCTTGGAAAAAAGTTTTACATTTACACTTTCGCTGTTTTCTTCAACACTACTGGGCTTATTCCATACACACTCATACTGGGCAAAGCCTCGGATATTTTGCCAATAGAAGAGCAGTGGATTATACCGCTAATGTATACGCTTATTCAAGGAGTAGACGCGCCAGCCGCTTTGGTTTCTGGATACGCTTATGACAAGTTTGGAATAAGAATTCTTGTTTCGCCTTTTCTCATCTCAATAATTCCATCAATGCTGGTAGTTGCAAACAGCGGGCTGTTAACGTTATGGGTTGCCGCTATCTTCTTTGGTTTAGTGCTTGGGATGCACGAGTCAGTTTACCGCGCAGCGGTGTCAGAGTTCACGCCCATTTCTTCAAGAGGCATGGCTTACGGAATCTTCAATACAGTGTATGGCATAGGTTTCCTTGTAAGTGGCGGATTATACGGCTTACTTATAGCGCTAGGCGCACCATTTATATTCATGATTTGCTATGTGGTAGCAATTCAGATGGTGGCAACATATCTGCTGCTTAAGGCTTGGCGGCTTAGGCACCAAGCTTGACTAGCCTAATGTGTTTTGGCGGAATGCTCTTGCATAAATAGACCTTCTCAGTTGCCCTAAAGAATTTCAACCTATTCTTCCTGGCGACTTCAACATCTATTTCTAAGATGGTTGGACTGCGTGTTCTTCGCATTCCAACTTCACGTGCAACTTCAACTGTTGGGGATAGGTGAACCATCTTCGCTTCATCGGCTTTAGCCCCTTCCTCAAAATCTTCGAGGCAGCGCCAGGCGTTGTTCCATGATAAAGCACTTTTACGGTTTTATCCTCTTCAAATTCAAGCTTCACTAGAATCGTGTGCCCATACAAGGCTCTAATTTTGTTTTCGACAACCTCGAAGCGTTTTCTACCGCTTTTCTCAACAATGTCCAAGACAAAAATTTTGTCCACACCGAAGCACTGATTAAGTTTTTCTATAAGCTTGTCTAAATCAACAAAACCATATTCGTCCACAAACAAGTCTTTAGGGTTATGCCTCAAAAGATAACTCATGTATCTGCTCACCTTAACTCGTAAATCATTCTTCATAAGCTTCACTGCCATTGTAATCACTTAACGCGCCAGCTAACTATAAGTCAAATTTTGAAGTCGATGCGTGCGTCACTGCATGAATATTTCATCCACTCACCCAGTATTGGTTGAAAACCCATCTTGACGTAAGACTCGTAAACTTCTTCAAGCTTCTCCAGGCATGGCTTTAAAAGGTCTTCGAGTCTTATTCGCTTTTTAAGCTTCTCCCTGAGTGAAATTGCAACAGGTTTCAGCTCTTCTGGAAACTCTTTTGAAACCGCAGAATTCACATTTATGCCTATGCCAACCACGGCGTAGTTCACCTTTTCGCCTACGCTGTTAACCTCTGTAAGTATTCCACAAACCTTCTTTCTGTCAAGCAATATGTCATTAGGCCACTTGGCTTCAACTCTTAAACCGCAATTTTCATTTAAAATTTTGGCAATCGCCAAACCAGCGGCGACAACAATTCCAACTGCCTCATTGACCTTTATTGGCGGTCTCAAAATAACAGAGAAATATAGTCCACCCTTTGGCGAGAACCATTTTCGCCCACGCCTTCCACGTCCAGCAGTCTGCTCTTCGGCTATCACAACAGTACCTTCAGCAGCACCATAACACGCCAATTTCTTAGCAAAATTGTTTGTGGAATCCACCTTATGCAATACGATTATGGTTTTTCCAAATCTCTTTGTTTGCAAGCCTTCTTGAATTTTGTCAATGTTCATGAGTAAATACAAGCCTATGACTTTTCTACAAGCTCTAATAAAACGCCGTGCATACTTTTTGGGTGGATAAAAGCGATTTTTGCCCCTTCAGCGCCCATTCTAGGCTTTTCATCAATAAGCATTATGCCTTTACGCTTGAATTCTTCCAAGGTGGCTTCTATATTCTCAACCCTAACAGCAATATGGTGTATGCCTTCGCCTCGGCTTTCAAGAAACTTTTCAACCGGGCTGTCGTTGCCGATTGGTTCAAGAAGCTCAATTCGCGATTCACCGCCACACGAGAGAAATGCAACCTTAACTTTTCTTTCAGTTAAAACGTATATGCCTTCAACCTTAAAACCTAAAATTTCACCGTAAACTTTTAAGGCTTCATCCAAACTTTTAACGGCAACACCAACATGGTCGACACCGACGAACATAACTTTTCAGCTCCACATTTTAGACGTTAGAAGCCATGTAAAACACCATATAAAAGCTTGCTGGAACCTACTTCTTTTTACGACTCACTTTTTACTTTGCATCTTCTTGATTTTCGAAATCTTACGCTTTTTCTCTTCCCTCTGGTGGAATAAGCGGGTAACGCGGCTTCTTCCCCTTCACACGCCTAACGTAATACCAGTAAAAGTCAACCGTGAGCACCGTTAGGCTGAGTAAAATAGCCCAAACATTTCTGATTATCACTAAGCACACAAGTGAGAAGCCGTTAAAAAGCAACAGCAGAAAGAAAAACAAGTCCAGAATGTGCTTTTCTCTACTTTCAACACTTTCACTAAAACATGTTTACGGAAAGTCGGTATTTACGCTTTTTGTAAACATTCCATTCTTGGAAAGCCTTGGAAAAACTATAAAGGTTAGGTCATAAAATCTAGGTTTCTCAAAACGGGGAGATTTAAGGAATGGAAAAGTACACGCATGACATAATTATGGTCGGCGCTGGACTTGCAGGTTTAAGGGCTGTGGTTGCCGCCGCAGAGAAAAGCAATAAACTGGACATCGCGGTAATATCAAAGCTTCATCCAATACGTTCGCATTCTGTTTGTGCGCAGGGCGGAACAGCCGCAGTGATGCGCGAAAAAGACTCTTTTGACCTTCATGCTTTTGACACTATTAAGGGCGCAGATTACCTCGCAGACCAAGACGCTGTAGAGTTCTTTGTGAAGCAAGCGCCCAAGGAGATAATCTTAACGGAGCATTGGGGCTTGCCGTGGAGCAGAACACTAGACGGCAAAATAGACCAACGCCCATTTGGTGGTCACAGTTTTCCAAGGGCGTGTTTCGCGGCGGATATGACTGGCTTTCATGAGATGCACACGCTTTATGGAAAAGCCACGTCATACAGCAACGTAAAATTCTATGATGAATGGTTTGCCACTTCACTAATCGTTGAAGACAACACTGCGGTTGGCTTAACAGCGATAGAGCTTAAAACTGGCGAGATACACGCCTTCAAAGCAAAAGCAATAGTAATGGCTACTGGCGGACATGAGCGCATATACGAGTTCACAACTTTCTCCCACACAACAACTGGCGACGGAATGGCGATGGCATACCGCGCTGGAGCACCACTTGAAGACATGGAATTCGTCCAATTCCACCCAACAGGTTTGGTTCCATCCGGAGTGCTGATAACGGAGGGCGCAAGAGGAGAAGGCGGATATCTCCTAAACGCGAAAGGTGAACGTTTCATGAAGAATTATGCCCCAGAAAAGATGGAGCTTGCCCCACGCGATGTCGTTTCGAGAGCTGAACAAACAGAAATTTTGGAGGGAAGAGGGTTCGAAGGACCATACGGTCCATACATAGCCTTAGATTTGACGCATCTTGGCGAGGAGAAAATAAATGAGCGGCTTCCACTCATACGCGAAGTAGCCATAAAACTTGGGGGGGTTGACCCAGTTAAGGAGTACATACCAATAAGACCAGCAGCACATTACTCAATGGGTGGAATAAAGGCGAACATCAAGACTGAAACGCCAATTGCCGGGTTGTATGCTGCCGGCGAATGCTCATGCATAAGCATTCACGGTGCAAACAGGCTTGGAACGAACTCGACGGCTGAATGTCTAGTTTTCGGCGCGGTTGCTGGTGAGGAGGCTGCCAAACGGGCTCTAACATCAAGTTTTAAGGAAATTCCAGAGGAGAAAATCATGTTAGAGGAAAAGCGCGTTTATGATGAGATTCTGGGCAGCGAGGGCGGCGAGAAAGTTCCAGTTATTAGAGACGAGATGCGACGCACAATGAATGATAAAGTGTGGATTTTCAGAAGAGGAGACCAGCTGCAAGATGCACTGAAAAAGGTAAGGGAGCTTAAAGAGCGGTTTAAGAGGATCAGGATCGAAGATAAACGTGGACCATTTAACAGCGGGCTTGTGGAAGCGCTACAGTTGGATTTCATGTTAGACTTAGCAGAAGTCACAATTTATTGCGCACTCGCTAGGACAGAGTCCCGCGGAGCACACACAAGAAGAGACTATCCAAAAAGAGACGATGCAAACTGGCTTAAACACACTTTGGCATACCGCACAAAGGAAGGACCAAGACTTGAGTATATCCCAGTCACAATAACAAAGTGGACGCCGGCCGCAAGAACATACTAGTTTGAAGGAGGGGAAAAGCATGAATGTTAAAGTTGAAAAAGTTGTTGAGTTTAAGATTCACCGTTACGATCCAGAAAATAAAAAGCGTTACGTGTCCACATATAGGGTGCCGATACGTAGAGGCACAACAGTGCTTGACGCGCTAAGCTATATTAGGGATAACCTTGATGAGACATTGAGTTTTAGGCATTCATGCAGAATGGGCATCTGTGGAAGTTGCGGAGTCAACATAAACGGGAAGCCCATGTTGGCATGCTACACGCAGGTGCTTGATTTAAATTCAAACTCACTTGAGATTGCCCCACTTTCAAATTTGCCGGTGATAAAGGATTTGGTGGTGGACATTGAACCCTTCTTTGACACTTTCAAGAAGATTAAAACTGTACTGATAAAACCCGAAGCAGAACTTGTCAAAATGGTTGAGTTCGTCCAGTCGCCGATAGACCTAAAAAAGTATTGGGACCTAACGCTGTGCACAAAGTGTTCAATTTGCTATTCAGCATGCCCCGCAGCAATAGACGAAAAATTCCTTGGACCTTCAACATTAACAGCAAATTACAGGTTCCTCACAGATTCAAGAGATGAGGGGGCTGACGAAAGATTAAAACCTATGGCCGATAACATCTGGCTCTGCACACAGTGTAATTCATGTACACTTTTCTGTCCAAAACAGGTTAACTGCGCAGACGCCTTGGTTAATGATCACTGCCTTCTAGTTGAGACTGGAAACATTCCAAGAACCGTTAAGGATGTACTTGAAAGCGTTTATAAATACCACAATCCCATGGGGACTCATCAAAGCAAGAGAATGGATTGGGCAAAGGGATTAAATGTTAAGGCTTACCCAACAGTTACAGATGCCGAAGTTCTTTTCTTCGTATGCTGCTCAAACGCCTTTGACGCGAGAAACCAGGAAAACGCTAGGACAATGGCTTCAATTTTCGACAAGTTGAGCGTTAACTATGCAACTTTAGGCTCTGAAGAATGGTGCTGCGGAGACCACATACTCAAAATGGGAGAGAAAGGACTATTCGAAGAGCTTGCCCAACACAACATTGAAATGTTCAAGAAATTTAAGGCAGAAAAAATCATTACGCTGTCACCACACTGTTATAACACTTTTAAGAATGATAGGCCGTACAGAGAAGTAAACCTGAACGTGCATCATTACACACAGTTTTTGGCGGAAGCCATAAGCTCAGGTAAGCTTAAACTTTCAAAAACTGTTAAGAGGCGAGTAGCTTACCACGACCCATGCTTTCTTGGAAAACGCAACAACATATTTGACGAGCCAAGGCGGATTCTGCAGGCAATAAATGGTTTGGAACTCGTGGAAATGAGAAGAACAAAGCAGAGCAGCTTCTGCTGTGGTGGCGGGGCTGGAAGAGTTTGGACTGAAGAGGCACCTGCTGAAAAGAGACCAGCCGTTGAAAGAGTTAAGGAAGCGTTAGAATTAAACATTGACACAATAGCTGTGGCGTGCCCCTACTGCATCACAACACTCGAGGATGCCATTAAAGTGTTGGACGTTGAAGGCAGAATCGCCGTCAAAGACATCCTTGAACTCGTAAAAGAAGCGCTTTAAATAACGTCTTTCCCAATTTTTAATATAAAAGTTTGCAAAAAACAGAGATATATTAATATAACTTATAATGCAGATTATATTATTCCATTTAAGCTAAGTTTGGAGGAAAAATAATGCACGGCTATGCTGGTCGAGTACTTCACATAGATCTTGCAACTGGAAAAACACACGTTGAACCATTAAATGAGGATTACGCCAAAAAATACATTGGCGGAATAGGCTTAGGCATGCGTCTCTGGCTTGACCACTCACAGGCAGGAGTAGACCCGTTAAGCCCAGAAAACCCACTAATTTTAACAACGGGACCAGTTTCAGGTACTGTTTGGCCCACCGGCGGAAATGGACACGCATTTGTCGCAAAGTCTCCGCAGAGCTATGGTGTCGGCGAAGCTAAATCTCACGGCTCCTTCGGCACAGAACTGAAGAGGGCTGGATATGACGCTGTAATTTTTAAGGGCAAATCAGAAAGGCCCGTTTACGTTTGGATTGACGACGATTCAGTGCAACTTTTAGACGCTTCACATTTGATGGGTAAATCTCCAGCAGAAACAGAAGACACTATAAAAGAAGAGTTAGGCGACTATTACATTCGCGTTGCAGCCATAGGCCCTGCAGGCGAAAAACTCGTCAGAATCGCTTGTATAATCAATGAAAAAACAAGGGCCGCTGGAAGAACCGGAATGGGCGCCGTCATGGGTTCAAAAAATCTTAAGGCAATTGCTGTTCGCGGAACACATGACATCAGCGTGGCGAAACCTGATGAATTCATGGAGTTTGTCAAGGAATTTCATGAAAGAATGAAGGGCCCAGCCACACAAAAATACAGAACCTTAGGCACGCCGGAAAACGTTTTAGTCCACAACGCTTTGCACTGCATGCCTACAAGAAACTATAACAACGCACATTTTGAGGCAGCAGAAAAAGTAAGCGGGGAAACCCTAAACGAAAGGTTTGTGGCTAAAATTATTGGTTGCAGCTCCTGCGCCATGCGATGTGAACATATTGCTGTTGTCCCCGAAGGACCATACAAAGGTGCAATGGCCCGGGTTGAATATGAACCGTTATGGGCTTTGGCACCATACTGTGGAATAGACCGCCTTGACGCTGTGATTAAGGGAATAGAACTCTGCAATTATTATGGGATAGACGCTATAGGCGCTGGCGTTATAGTCGGCTTTGCCATGGACTGCTACGAAAATGGAATCTTAACACTGGAAGACCTTGATGGAATAGACGCCAGATTCGGCAATCATGAAGCCCTAGTCAAACTTATAGAAAAAATGGGCAAACGTGAAGGGATAGGCGACATCCTTTCAGAAGGAGTAAAATTCGCCGCTGAAAAAATTGGAAA
>Ga0078972_1005468_pt1 | contig 32168 bp, 19 predicted proteins | sample YelNatPaOPGAMG01_FD_67568 | JGI IMG/M metagenome (GOLD analysis project Ga0078972, IMG submission 67568) | Hot spring thermophilic microbial communities from Obsidian Pool, Yellowstone National Park, USA - OP-RAMG-01 (SPADES assembly) (version 2) | ecosystem: Environmental > Aquatic > Thermal...
CCCGGTGTCATTGGTTCATTCAGGAAGAAGGCCGGCGATCTTCTTAATAGCCGGTAAAATTTATTAATTATTTTTTACACCCGATGAACTGATTGTTATCTCCCCACCTTTTAACCCATCCGCCTCTGCCTTAAGCCTGATTAAACCAGGTTCCTTCCCCGACTTTACAATTACCACGCACCTTCCCTGGTACGCTTTTCTGAAGGGCCTTTTATAACTCTCCCTGCTCACCGGATTTGAGCTACCCACAGAGAGAATTTCTCCAGGGCCTTCAATTTTAAATTTTATAAGATTATCAGCTTTCGGGTTTCTGACCCCAGCATCATCAAGGATTTCAACCGTAATGTAACTGAGATCCTGCCCTCCGGCTTTAATTTCTGTCCGGTCGGCTGTGAGTTTTATTCTTGAAGGTTTTCCGGCGGTCTTCAGTTCTGAGGTTTCAACCATTTTCCCTGCTTTATATCCCCGGGCCATAAGAGCACCCGGTTCATAAATCACCTCCCACCCTGCAATAAATCTGTTTCTACGGTTCATTTTCTGCCTGCCCAGTGACTTTCCGTTTAGCAGAAGCTCAACCTCATCGCAGTTACTGTAAACTTCCACGGTAAGATGCTTCCCTTCATATCCTTCCCAGTTCCATGATGCAACCACATCATGCCATTCCCATTTGCTCCACACTGCCTTATCGGGGTTCAGCGGGAATGAAGGTTCGGGAGGCTTAACAAACACTGATACGCTGGCTTTCTTTCCCCAGAGGGCATCGCGGTAATACGACTGGGGCCGCTTAAATCCGCAGATGTCTATATCGCCGCAGAAAGCCTGGTGCCACGGATAGAAGCTGCCTTTATGCGGATACCCCAGCCAGCCTATTGAAGCCTCTCCAAGATAATCAAATGATGTCCATACAAAATCCCCTATAACCCATGGGTTGTCAATCGTAGCCGTCCAGTAGTCAAAAGCCTCGAGTGGAAATGATTCAGTCCCCATAATAACCCTTTCCGGAAAGCGTTTATGGTCGCTGACATATTTATCCACGGCATAGTTGTATCCGCATACATCTAGTGCAGCGAAGTACGGGTCTTTATCGGGTGTGACCGAATTAACAGCCGCTGTAACCGGGCGGGTGGGATCAAGAGTTCTCACGTAATCTGCCATCTCTTTTGCAAGGGCAGCACCTTCAGGTTTACCACGTTCCGGCACTTCATTGCCTATACTCCACATCACCACAGAGGGATGATTCCGGTCGCGCAGTACCATGCTTTCAATGTCTTTTTTCCACCATTCATCGAACCAGAGGTGGTAATCATCAGGTTTTTTTGCTTCACGCCACATGTCGAAAGCTTCATCTATCACGAGCATTCCAAGGCGGTCGCATGCATCGAGAAAAGCCGGTGAGGGCGGGTTGTGGGCACAACGTATGGCATTGAAGCCGCCTGCCTTAAGCAGTTCAACGCGTCTCTCCTCAGCCCTGTCGAAAGCTGCAGCTCCGAGCGGACCATTGTCGTGATGCACACATCCGCCCTTAAGCTTTAACGGCTTTCCGTTGAGCAAAAACCCTTTTTCAGCGGACACATCTACTGTGCGTATACCAAACCTCGATTCTTTAAAATCTCTCAGTACAGAAGAGTCATCCTGCGATTTTGCATATAACTCAAATACAGCTGTATATAGCTTGGGCGTCTCCGGTGACCAGAGTTCAGGAGTTGCTAAAGTAATCTTTGCATTAACCTCCTCATCTGCGGATGAGTGCAGAACAAGCTCATTTTCAGCCTTTCCTGCGCCCTTTCCCGAAGGATCAATAATTCTGAATTTCACGGATATATTCTCGTCTGATAATGAGTTATTCAAGATAATTCCGGAAATATTAACCTTTGCATCTCCTGTTGATTCTATCTCTGAAATTACCGAGAGAGACCACTCTTTTATACTTATTGGTTCTGCGACAGTCAGCCACACATGCCTGTATATCCCGGAACCGCTGTACCAACGGCTGTTACGTCCTTCATTTCTAACTCTTACGGCGACAAGATTGTTCTTTCCGGGCTGAATATTTTCCGTGATATCATACATGAATGATGTGTATCCGTAAGGATGGTTGCCGGCATGTTTTCCGTTAATCCAGACGTCGGAATTCATATAGATTCCGTCGAAACGGATTATGAAGTGTTTGTTTTTAAGGGAAGCAGGGACAAAGAAAGTTTTTCTGTACCAGCCTGTCCCTCCGGTGAAATAACCCTCATCAATGCCTCCGATAGCCGTAGAGTCAAGAGGTGAGTCTGTTCCATGAATATCTTCAATACTCCAATCGTGAGGCAAATCAATAAGTCGCCATCCGGAATCGTCAAACCGGGGAATTCCGGCATCTGAGGTATCACCCCTGAAAAAACGCCATCCTTCATCAAATAACAATTCTGTACGGCCTGTTTTAAGAGCGGATATTTCGGGTAGTGAAACAGATGCCTTTTCGTGGCATGAATTTATTACAAAAGAAATTAACAGTATAACAGCAATTTTAACCGGATAGTTTGTTTTCATATTATAAGTTTTTAAATTCCAGTGCTCCTATATCAATTCCCTTTCCCTGCGGAACTGAGGTACCTGCAATGTCAATACCGGGGAAAGGGAGTCCGAATACCTACAGGTCCATTGCCTGTCCATGGCATATCCCAGCTGTTATTGTAAGCCTCGCAATACTCAATTACACCACCTTTAACAGAAGAAACAAGGATTCCGTTTCCGCTGTGATTATCAGTTACGTCAGGATCGCCGGGATTATTGAAAGCGGTGGAATAACCTATATAAATATTTTCATTTCCGTAATCAGCGGGGTGGTTAGCCTTCACAGATATAACATGGATGCCGGCGAATCCGTTATCGTGGGCAGTGATATTTGTAATTTTTGCATTTTTACAGTCGTTAATAAGTATTCCGGAGTGTCTGAAACCATATACTTTAATGCTGTCTATAGTAAAGTCAGCACATCCGGAGACAATTACACCATTTGAGTTATTTCCATCTTTTCGGCCGTTTCCTTTTATAATCAGGTTTCTGATTTCAAAATTTCCGGTATTTTTTATTACCAAACCGGGTTTATTTCCTCCGTCAATAACTGCTTTGCCGTTTCCGTATGCGCAGATAATAAGTTTTTCTGAAGATAATGAAGTGGTAATGCTATCAAGTGAGAGGCTACCGTGAAAAATGGTTCCACCCTCAAGGCAGATTTTGTCGCCTGGTTTCAATGGTTCCGAGTTAAGCCGTTCAAAGGTTTTCCATGGTTTTTTAGATGATCCATTAAAAGTGACATCACCCCTGGAGCTAAGGTAATATGTTCTTCCATGTTGGTTTACGCAACCTATAGCCATTATCAGCCAGATTGTTATGAAAAGTAATGGTTGAAGGTGTCTGTTCATTGCGGGATGATTTTGTAAATTATAAAAAGATCATTGGTAATAAAGATAAGAATCTCATGCAATTTAATAAAAAGAGAGTTTACAGGGTTGGGGTTAATTCATTTTTCTCCGTGAATTACTGAAAGGGACGAAAGAAAAGGGAACAGGTATAAAAGGATGGGAAAAGGAATAATTCCTAAATAGGAATTATTATCAAATAAGAATTATTATCAAATAGTAATAATTCCTAAATAGTAATTAATATCTAATAGTAATGATTATCAATTAGTATGTATTATCAAATAGTATGTATTATCAAATAGTAAAAATTATCAAATAGGAACAATTATCAAATAGTAAAAATTATCAAATAGTAACAATTATCAAATAGGAATTATTACCAAATAGTAATTCATAAACCTTAATAAAAAATTATCTCTTTCGCCCCTGACAATAGTAAATTCATTATCTTATTGTCCTATAAATGTTTAACAAATTTATAACACCTTGTTTTATAACACCTGAACTCCTATACTTTCTGAATATTCTGGCATTGAATTTGAAATATAAAAACCGGTATTAGCTGATTTTCAGCCATCATAGAAATAGAGTCTATGCATGACAATTAATAATATTAATTACCAGATTGTTCATAATAATGAAAGGAGGTCATTATGAGAACAATAGCAAAAAATGTAAATAAATGTCTGAAAATTAATATATTGATGCTTCTGCTTTTTTCTGTATCTAACTACATTGCAGAAGCCCAATATTTCGGCCAAAATAAACCATCCTACAGAGTTTTTGACTATAAAGTTTACCAGACCCCCGACTTCGAAATCTACCATTACCTTAATAATGATTCAGTGCTTAATGTGATTTCCGGAAGGGCACAAGCCTGGTACCACCATCATCAGGCTATCTTTAAAGACACCATCAAACAACGAAACCCCATTTTTATCTATGAAAACCATGCGGAATTCCAACAGACTTCAACAGTGTCGGATATGCTCAGTGAAAGCACCGGCGGCGTTACCGAAGCTCTCAAAAAAAGAGTCGTAATGCCACTTACTTCTTCATTTCCACAAACCGACCACGTTTTAGGCCATGAACTTGTTCATGCCTTCCAGTATAACATGCTTACAAGTCACGATTCTCTGAAGCTTTCCAATATAAGCAACATACCGCTCTGGATGGTGGAGGGAATGGCTGAGTATTTCTCACTCGGAAGTATTGATCCTCACACTGCAATGTGGATGCGCGATGCCGTACTCACTAAAGATATTCCCTCTATCAGAGACCTGTCAAAAGGCAATAAATATTTCCCCTACCGGTACGGCCATTCAGTTTTGGCCTTCATCGGAAAAACATGGGGCGATTCGTCAATTGTTCCGCTTTTCAGACAAACTGCCATGTATGGCTATGAAAAAGCGTTTAAAAACGTCCTTGGCATTGATGATAAATCATTCTCAGGCCTTTGGAAACTGGCCCTGCAGAATGGATACAAAACTGTACTCACTGACACAACTGACAAAATTACAGGCAACAGGATACTTTTCGGTAAAAATGCCGGAAGAATGAACCTATCCCCTTCAATAAGTCCTGACGGTAAATATGTTGTGTTTCTTTCCGAAAGAGATGTGTACGACCTCGATCTGTTCCTGGCTGATGCACACACAGGAAAAATATTAAGGAAACTTTCTAACCGGATCAATAAAAGTGATATTGACGCTCTGAATTATCTCGAGTCTTCAGGTACATGGTCGCCCGACAGTAAAAAATTTGCTTTTGTTGTATTCTCTGAAGGCAAAAATAAACTGGTTATTTTTGATATCCAAAAGATGAATGTTGCAAAGGAAACTGAACTTGCAGGAATTCCGGCATTTACAAATCCTTCATGGTCACCTGATGGAAATTTTATTGCTGTAACTGGCATGAAAAACGGGGTTTCAGATATATACCTTTATAACCCAAAAAATGAAACAATAATAAAACTAACAGACGATGTTTATGGTAACCTGCAACCTTCATGGTCGCCCGACGGAAAATATCTGGCTTATGTAACCGACCAGCCATTGCCTGGTCAAACATTTACATTCCGCCATACTTTCTATAATATCGGAATAATAAACGTCAATAACCCTTCTGATAACAGATTGATTGAACTCTTCACAGGAGCCGGTAACATGAACCCTGTTTATTCAAAAGACGGGAAAAATCTTTATTTTCTGTCCGACAGAGATGGCTTCAGAAACCTTTACAGATACAACTTTGATGAAGACCGAATCTGGCAAATGACAAATTATATGAGGGGAATAACCGGTATTACATTTAATGCACCGGCAATTTCAGTCGCACGCGAAACCGGCGGTATAGTTTATTCATACTATTCGGAAAGAAGTTACTCCGTTTTTTCTGCACAACCTGAAGATTTTAAAGAAACACCTGTTGATAAAAATACTATTGATTTCACTGCCGGAACCCTCCCACCACTCAAACATGTGGCACTTAATATTGTTGACAGCTCACTCTTTTCAACATACAATTATTTTGCAGACATAAAAAAGGAAGATTATAAAACTGTTCCTTACCGTCCAAAATTCAAACTTGATTACATTACAAATGGAACTGTAGGTGTTTCAACAGGTGGACCAATGGGTACCGGAATGGAAGGAAGCATAAGTGCCATTTTCGGTGATATGGCAGGAGACAACCAGCTTTTTACTTCACTCTCGCTTAATGGTGAAATATATGATTTCGGCGGCCAGATTGCTTATCTTAATCAGAAAAGAAAATACAAATGGGGGGTCTCATTATCACATATACCAAATTATTACGGATTTCTGTCAGCAGGAATTGATACACTCACCATAAAAGGTGAATCGTATCCGGTAAACACAATCAACCTTAACTACCTTCGAATGTTCGAGGATAATATTACTCTTTTTGCCTTTTATCCGTTTTCTCAGACAAAAAGGTTAGAGTTGTCGGGAATGCTGTCGGCATATTATTACCGGATGGATCAGTATAAAACATATTACGACCTGTTTGGCATACCTGTCGGGACAGGTCGTAAGAGACTTGATGCACCAGACGGATTCGGATTACAACAGCTCAGCGTGGCCTACGTTACTGACAACAGCCTAATGGGCACAACGGGACCTGTAAGAGGCACTAGATCAAGGTTTGAGTTAGGAAAATATTTTGGAGTTGTGGATTTTTACACCTCTCTTGCGGATTACAGGAAATATTATTATGTCCGCCCCTTCACACTGGCTTTCCGTTCATACAATGCCGGCAGATGGGGAAGTGGTTCGGAAAATGAAAAAATATCTCCTTTATTCATAGGATATCCATGGCTCATAAGAGGCTATCAGAGACTTGACCGTTACTGGAGTGATACTCAATTGGCAGGTGAAGGAATCAGTCTTAATAATTTTTTCGGCAGTAAGATTTTCATTGCAAATGCAGAATTCAGGATTCCCTTTACGGGCCCTAAAAAAGCATCATTAATAAAATCTGAATTATTTATGACAGACATATGTCTATTTGCTGATGGCGGCTTAGCCCTCAGTAAGGGTACCAGCATAGCAAAAGACTGGTTTAAACCGGGGCTGAATGAAAGAGTTCCGGTATTCAGCTACGGCATATCTTTCAGAATAAACCTTTTCGGATACCTGATTCTGGAACCTTACTATGCAGTACCGGTAAGAAAAGACACAGGAATTACTGATGGCTCTTTCGGACTTAATTTTACGCCAGGATGGTAATTTCCCAAAACCTGGAAATGTAATTATCTTGCCCTTTTTCTTGAATTTTCAGTCATTTGTTCAAACAGTCTCCTTTGCTCAAGCATGGCAGCTATCCTGTCAGCAGGCTCGGTGCGTGCTTCAAGCAGTATCCATCCGTCGTAATTAATACCTGTAAAGAGGTCAAATAACTGCTGATATGGATAATTGCCCTCATTAAGTTCCCTGATATGAACCGTATCGCCAAACCATTTCTTAACTGAATTAAAATTTGCTTCCAGTCCGGGTGGCAAAAGGTCCTGATCGTTGCAGTTCCAGCACATTACCACATTATTTTCGGTAACCTGTTCAAAGATTGCTTTCATATTAGGAATTTCCTGTGTGTAGGTGCCATGCACTTCAACTCTTACAAGCTGACCGTAATCCTTCGCAAATTTCCCGCATTCATTAAGTGAAGCTGCAATCTGGCCTATGGTTTTTTCTTTTGGAACTTCAGGAGGAAGGTAGTTTGGTTTGACTTTAATGCCGGTTGCCCCGATATCATGACATAATATGATATATTGCTTCGTTTGCTCGATGTTATCCCTGAGTTGTTTCGGGTCAGGACTGTGAAATTCAAAATTCGAGCCATAGCCAAGGCATTTCACCCTGCTGTCGGCGAAACGTTTTTTTCCCTCAGCCCGCTGTGCAGGTGTAAGATTTACTTCAACCTTGTGAGCATGCTGTGTTCTCAGTTCAACACCATAATAACCAGTTTTTTCACAGTTAGCTATCAGTGTGGGAAGATTCCAGTCGCGGCCCCACTGATAAGTAACAAAACCTAATTTCATTCCTGCCGGCGGAAAATTGAACCAGTCAGGAAAATTTTTAACTAAGGTCATTAACACACCGGCACCAAAACTGTGCTGAATAAACTGACGTCGTGAAAGATGTTTTTTCATTGATAGGTGTATAATGTTAAATTATGCTATTTAAGTAAAGCATAAAGGTGCTGCAACCTGGCTTTTATACCAGGTGCAGCGCTATTATTCTTTCCTGTTCAGATTTCCGCCGTCAGACAACCTCAGGAACAACATAAGGTTTTCTGTAGATGCGTGTAAGCATCTTGTCGGCTTCCTTATCCTTCACAAATTTTTCGGTGGTGCTGTCGAATATCAGATGGCGGCCGAGCCTGTATGATATATTGGCAAGGGCCGGAAGAACTGCCGACATAAAGCCTTCATGGATGTCGCAATGCAGTGCTTCGTTTTTGCCTTCGCGGATAGCGTCTATGAAGTTTCCGTAGTGTCCGCCGCCTCCCGGAGGTGCCATAAAGTCGGTTGGTTTCTCGCCAACGGATGAGCCGGCAAAAGGTTTGTTTTCGCGATGATGGAAAGCCTGCCACTGGCTTCCGTTTATTTCGAGGTATCCTTCGGTTCCGTAAAAAATATTACCTATCCTGATATCAAGGCCTCCCTCTGCATTTGTATACCGGCCTCTTGTTTCAAACTCAAGCATCTTACCGTCTTTATATTTGAAGAGCGAGGTCTGAGTATTCGGTGTCTCCTGCGAGCACTCTTTGGGGTCAATTCCGTAAAGTCCGCCAGTTGAATAAATGTACACAGGATGTTCATTCTTATTCATTCCCCAGCGGGCAATATCGAACTGGTGGGGACCCTGGTTGGCAGTGTCACCGCCGCCGGTAGCCCAGTGCCAGTGCCAGTTATAATGAACTTTCTTTTCGTTGTAAGGCTGCCACTGGCATGGACCCAGCCACATGTCATAATGGAGTGAGGCGGGTGGCTCGCTGTCCTTTGCAATGCCAAATGAATCACGGGGTTTGTAGCATGTTCCTTTTGCCATGAAAACCTCTCCTATCCCGCCGTCGTGCAGAAATTTGATTGCCTGCATTACCTGCGGTATTGAACGGTTCTGAAGACCGACCTGTACCCTAACATTGTATTTGCGGGCGGCCTCAACCATTTTACGGCCTTCCCAAATGCAATGTGCTGCCGGTTTTTCAACATACACATGTTTCCCTGCCTGACAGGCCCAGATAGTTCCCAATGCATGCCAGAAGTTAGGAGTTGCAAATGAGACAGCATCAATCTCCTTATCCTCAAAAACCTTGCGCATATCCCATTCAGTCTTAGGTATTTCGCCAGTCCTCGACTCAATGGTCTTGATACGCTGTGCCCAGGTGTCTTCATCAACGTCGCAGATAGTCTTAATACGCACGTTTTTGCTTTCCCTCAGACCGAGAAAACTGTTTATATGAGTTCCACCCTGACCGCGTATGCCAATAACTGCAACCGTAATACGGTCGTTAGCTCCGATGATTGAATTATAGGAACTGCGGCTGAATCCCATTCCTCCAATGGCTATACCTGCTGTTCCCAGAACACTTTTTTTGATAAAATCCCTTCTTTTAGTCATCTTAATTTGATTTTGGTTAGAAATATTATTTGAGGTATCTTGTTATAATTGTTTCATATTCATTTTGTGCCTGTTTAAACATATCATTCATTTTTCACCTGCTCACCAGAGGCTTTTTTTTTAATTCTTCAGCTGCAGCCATATAGGTGAAAATTAATAGTATCCGCAGGTTTTTTACCATACCATCTGATTCAGATACAATTACTAATCAAATGCCGCCTGCACCAGTTTTTCTTATGAAATCATGCCTGCCTGAAAATTTTTCCATATCAGGATTTTAAAAGCCATGATTCAATTACAAGGTGGTAAAATACAAAAAAAAGATGCATGATGAACACCTGAATCAAATCAGAAAAGAGAATTCAGTTTTTTTAACAATTCCCTGCTATAGGAACGTTTTGCCTGAAGCAGGATTTTATTAAAACTTCAGATTATCCAACATATTTCAGCCATGCCTGTGCCATAAGTTGTGCACCTGCCAGTGAAGGGTGAACACCATCTCCTGTCCAATAGGTTCCGGGAGCTCTTTTCATTGCCTCATCAAACACCTTCTGGAAAGGAACAAAAACAGCGCTGAAACGTTCTGCAATTTCCCTTGCTGCTTTCTGATAACCATAGAATTCAGGGTACCATTTTTCATCTACTGCTTTAATGCCTGGAATGGCAAAAGGCTCGCAGACAATAAGTTTCACGTCAGGAAGTGCTGATTTTGTACGTTCAAGTAATGCGATGTAGTCATTTCTGTACTTGTCAAGTGTGCCGTCATAATTGCCGCTGAAAGTATGCCAGATGTCGTTGACGCCAATAAGGATACTGAGAACATTGGGTTTCAGAGCGAGACAGTCTTTGTCCCAGCGATTGGCAAGCTGGAACACTTTGTGACCAGAAATGCCTCTGTTGTATATTTTCAGCTCAAGTGAAGCATATCTTTCGAGCAATGAGGCGCTTATAAGAAAAGCATAACCTGAGCCAAGTGAAGAGGCATTATTGAATCCTTCATTCTGCCTGTTTCTGCCTGCATCGGTTATTGAATCTCCCTGGAAAAGAATAATATTGCCTTTCTGGAACTGAATTTTCTTTGCATTTGCTTCTGAGGGCAAAGCTGAAATAATTTCAGGAATGCTAACAGTGGCAAGAGTACAAGCTGCTGCTTTTTTAAAAAAACTTCTTCTGCTGTTCATAGGTAAATTATTATATGTTAAACGATTATCTATCAATCTTAATCTTAACGGTTCTTTGTTTCAGTAGATAAAGGTAAAATAAAAAAACACCCGCTAATGCTATTGTTACCGCTGAACCTGAAGGATAGGCTATTTTCCCGGGGAGGGCCAATCCTTCAGGTGCAATAAGAATGTAAGTGGCAGAGACTTCGGTCATAAATAGAGCCGGTATTAAAGTGATCCAGTAAGGTTTCCCTTCTTTGACAAGGTAAACAGTAATGGTCCAGAGGACAATCATTGCAAGGGTCTGGTTCGACCATGCAAAGTAGCGCCAAATTATGGAAAAATCCATTTTCATTATCAGGAATCCGGCCAGAAATAACGGGATACTGATAAGGAGTCGGTTTTTCATGGGTCCCTGTTTGAAATTAAGAAAGTCTGCCACAATCAGTCTTGCGCTTCTGAAGGCTGTATCGCCAGAGGTTATCGGTGCGGCAACCACGCCGAGCAGGGCAAGGAATCCTCCGAATTTTCCAAGCAGTGAATGTGAAATCTCATTTACAAGTACCGCCGCGTTTCCTTTGTTTGCTGTCATTACATCATTAAGTTCCCTGATTCCACCGTAGAAACTCATTCCTATTGTTGCCCATATCATTGCAACCACGGCTTCAGAAATCATAGCTCCGTAAAATACTCTCCTGCCGAGTTTTTCATTTGTAATGCATCTTGCCATAAGGGGCGACTGTGTGGAATGGAAACCCGATATTGCACCGCAGGCTATAGTAATAAACATCATCGGGAAGATCGGAAACTTTTCTGAGTCAATATGGAAATTTCTGAGTGTTGCCGGAGTGAGTTCCGGAATATGATATCCCTTTACCAGCAGTGCTGTTATCAATCCGGCGGCCATAAAAAAAAGTGCAAAACCAAAAACCGGGTAAATGCGTCCGATAATTTTGTCAATGGGAAGCAGGGTTGCCATGGCATAATAAAAGAAAACCACCCATATCCAGAAGGTCACCGACAGAAAGTCTGGGGTGAGTCCGGCAAGAATTCCGGCAGGACCAAGAACGAACACTGCACCCACGAGAACCATCAGAATAACTGTAAAACCCCGCATGAACTGTTTCACGCCATTGCCAAGGTAGATACCAACTATTTCGGTTATGCTCAGGCCGTTATGGTAAATTGAAAGCATTCCTGAGAAATAGTCGTGGACAGCGCCGGCAAAAACTGAACCGAGTATGATCCATAGATATGCCACAGGGCCCCACATTGCGCCGGCAATGGCTCCGAAAATGGGACCAAGTCCGGCAATATTCAGGAACTGGATAAGGAAGACCTTCCACCATGGCATCGGAACGTAATCCACGCCGTCGTTCATTTTATAAGCTGGCGTCTCCCTTGAAGAATCAGCACCTGCTATTCTCTCAATAAACCTGGAGTAGAAGAGATAGCCTGAGAGCAGGATAAGAATACAAATTATAAAAGTTATCATTACAATTCAGATAAAACCGGATCTTTTACAAAATTCATCTCAAAAATAAATTAAATTACTGTAGTTCCTCCAAAAAAATAGATTATTTAATTAGTGAATAAGATTCCATGGGCTTAATAGCGATAAATATGAAGCAGTAAAAAGAAAATTTATTATTATCAGAAAGAGATTTCCTAAAAAATGAAGTCTGTCCGACATGTATCGGATTGTAGCATGATTAAAAATGTCACGTTATCTTCATTTTGGCAAAAACAAAAACAGTAAGGCAAGGCAGAGCGTCAGAATTGATTTATTTTTTGAGGAAATCCCTGAAAAAAATGTCTTATATTTACACAATAAAAATACGAATTATCATATATAACCTTGTGAAACCTGACAGTTAATATTGCATCAAATCAGATAACAGAGATATGATGAAAAAAAACAAATCTTTTAAACCAGCATTTTTTCTTGCAGCAATTACCTTAGGACTCAATGCACAGAAATTAGAAAAACCGAATATTCTTTATATAATGTCCGATGATCATGCTGCTGAGGCTATTGGTGCTTATGGAGGAAGACTTGCCAGGCTTAATATGACCCCTGTGCTCGATAAACTTGCATCTGAGGGTATTCTGTTTACAAACTGTTTTGTAACCAATTCAATTAGTACCCCAAGCCGGGCTTCTATTATTACAGGTCAGTACAGCCAAACCAACGGTATTCTTGATCTGAATATGCCGTTGAAGCCCGAAAATCAATATCTTCCGATTGAAATGAAAAAACTGGGATATCAGACAGCCATGATAGGTAAATGGCATTTAACAGAGGAACCTGCCCCTTTTGATTATTATTCAGTTCTGCGTGGACAGGGAACTTATTTTGATCCTGTTTTTCTTACCAGAGGAGAAAAGCCATTTCCCAATAATGTTGTAAAGACAACTGGCCATTCAACGGATATTATTGCCGACATAGGAATCGATTGGCTTGAAAATAAACGCGACAAAAGTAAGCCGTTCTTTTTAATGCTTCATTTCAAGGCCCCGCACGATATGTTTCAATTTGCGCCGAGGTATAAAGGTTATCTGGAAGATGTTGAAATTCCGGAGCCAGCCAGCATGTATTACAATGCCAACAATGGTTCGGAGGCCACCCGTGGCAGAAACGATTCATTGATTCACGACATCGGCGCTTCAGTTTCTCACAGAGATACAACATGGGGGCTCGGTAAAAGGTTAGGAATAGATCAGCGCATTCCCGACCCTGAATACACCCATTTGGTCTATCAGGAATACCTGAAACGGTATCTTCGCTGTGTAAAAGGTATTGACGACAACGTGGGGCGATTGATCGAATACCTCAAAAAGAAAGGCCTGTACGATAATACCATCATCATGTATACCAGCGATCAGGGTTTTATGCTTGGTGAACACGATTACACCGATAAACGCTGGATGTATGACGAATCGATACGTATGCCTTTTTTCGTAAGGTATCCAAAGCAAACTACTGCTGGAAAACGTACTGATGCAATCATCAATAACACCGATTTTGCACCAACAATTATAGACCTTGCTGGTGGTACAATTCCCGGATATATGCAGGGACACAGTTTTAAAACCATTCTCGAAACGGGAAATGAACCTTCAAACTGGCAGCAGTCAACCTATTACCGCTATTGGATGCACATGGCTCATGATCTTGGCGTTCCTGCTCATTTTGGTATTCGGACAAAGGAGTATAAGCTTATTTTCTTCTATGGGTGTTATTGGGTTGACCCATCCGACCAACAGTTTGAGAAGCTTCCCCATGCCATGCAAATCCGCACCCCAGTCGGATGGGAATTTTATGATCTGAAAAATGATCCATACGAAATGGACAACCGTTATAAAGACCCGAAATACGCCAATATTATTAAAGACTTAAAAGTTGAATTGGCTAAAAAACGAAAGGAACTTAACGAGGAAGATCAAAAATATCCTCATATCCAGAAGATTATTGAACAATATTGGGATAAATAGCCAATTCTTTAAAATTCGGTTTTATCAATATTTTACCAAAATTAAGTACACAGCAAACAAGAAATCCAGAATACAATTTAAGATAAAAAGGAGATATTCACGGATTTTCATTAATATCTTTCCCGGGCTATCAGTGCCGTTGCATCCAAAAGTGTGTTAATCATATTTCCATCATTGCCTTTAAGATAGTTCCTTATTATCCTGTGGTCATTTTTTATGTGCCCTGTTATTAAAATATTTTTCTACTGATTACCAATCAGTTCTGCCGGAAAGCAACACTAATTCATGTTCCATATTTATTCCATTCACCAGAGGAACTTTGAATACTTCCAGTTGTGGATTTTTATTTGTTTTACCTGTCATATTTTTTGCAGGTTTTTTGCTGAAATTAACGAAAATCCTGCAAATTTTAAGAATAAGTTATCAACATTAATTGTTAATAATCAACATGTTATTCTGTTTTTAAGGATCAACTAAATAGTAAAACAAATGATATAAATAACCATTTAACTATGTGCATATTGCAAACAAATGCAAAACTTAAGTAAAAAATATCAAGCTATTTATAAACGCCGTGTTTTTTACACAGACTTATAAACTTCAGGACCCTTTCCGGAGATACATCGTTTTGTATAATATGAGCAGGAGAAATCATATAGCCACCACCTTTACCCAAAATTGAGATTTTCTCGATGATGTCATTTTCCAGTTCCTCATCAGTTCCTTTTGGCAGGAGATTCTGCTGGTCAATGGCTCCCCAAAATGAAAAAAGTTCTCCAAAATTATCTTTCATGTCTTTGGGTAAATGACCCGGCACACCGGGTTGAACAGGATTAAACACCTCAAATCCCATTTCATGAATATCTTTTAAAAGAGGAGCAACTGCACCATCGCAATGCAGAATCAGAATAATATCGGGGTTGGCCTCTTTGAACTTCTGGTTCATTTTAGTATAAATAGGCTTGAGCTGATTGCGAAATGTTACCTGATCCATAATTAAACTTTGCTGGGTTCCAAAGTCATCTCCAACCCAAATGGCATCCACCCCTTTTTCTATTAAGCGTAAACCTATTTGAGTCTGAAACTCAGCACACGCTTCAAACAGAGGTACAACATATTCCTTTTCCATCAACATATCAATCAACAATTTCTCCATTCCAACCAGTTGATGAGCCAGGGAAAAAACAGTTACTTCAATGTCGCCAAAAACAAGGTATTCATCATGATACTTTTTAACCAGTGCTTCTGCGTCACGGTAACGGCCTGGCGCATTTACATCAGGAAAAACATAAGCATCAATATCTGCTTTTGTTTCAACATTTGCCAAGGGGTAATCAACAACTTCAACGTAAATATCGCCCTGCCGCATTTTCATTTTATACTCGTTGAGCCAGCATCCATTTTCGTCTTTTTCAATTTTAAAATTATCTGAAACAGAAGCACCGGTTATCACTACATCGCTGCCCATTGCCAATCTCAATTCATTGGCGCTTATACGATAGGTAACATCTTCATACAGGTTTTCTGTATAATTGACAGGGATTCCCAATTCTTTTCCAAAATGGTCGGCCAACTGGCGGCACAAATCAAACTGAACCGGAACCCGATCGGGTAAACCCGGCAGGCGTTTAAAAGCTTTTAATACTCGTTCACGTGAGTTCATATGTTTTCAGGTTTTTTATTTTAACTTATATTTTTTGACTAAATTGATATTTACCGGTCCCATAATTCCCGAAACTCTCAAATATTGCCCGGCATCAGGTGCGTTAAATTTTACTATATTGGTCTGGGTCAGCCGGTCGTTTTCTGACAATTTACTATCGCCAATAAGGCGGTTCGGCCACATGTTCACGACTTCAATTTCCAGATAGTTTTCACCCGATTTTGCAAATTCGGTGATGTCGAAGGTGAAGGGTGCGGCCCAGATCACCTGCATTGGGTGACCGTTGATCTTTACTGAAGCCATTTCCTTCACGTTACCCAAATCCAGAACCAGCCGGTGCTGCTTCAAATCTGATTCCATTAAATTAAAAGCTTTCACATAAATAGCTGTTCCTGAATAATATTTTACCCCCGGATTTTCGAATTCTGTCCACGATTTCAATTCATCGGTTTTTATCATTTGCGGTCCTCCCCACCTCGGGTCGAAACGTATTTCCCATTCGCCTGAGAGCGGAATAATCTTATTTCCTGTTTTTGCTTTAAATTGATCTTTCCGGCCATCTGACCAAACCACCCGGTAGGTACCTGGTTCCTGAATATAGGAGATCACTTCATCCCCTTCTCTCCGGAAATCGATGTACGGATGAGTTTTTGATTCAAAGCTGAAGTTCGGGAACAGTGGTTGTCCGTCTTTAGTTATTTCGACAACATGTGGTTTTTGTTTTTCCGTCCGGAAAACAATGAATTTTGAACCTTCCGGTTCAAAAAGCATCGGAATGACAGTCCGGCCGTTTTCTTCGCGATAGACCAGAATTTCGGTTCGTTCTCCGGTAATCGGGTTCCAGAACTCTGGTACCTTACCGGTCACCCTGAAATTACATTCCACCTGCTCCCAGCGGTCAGGCAACGTTTTAAGGTAACGGTATTCAAAATCGTTATATGCCATTTGGCTAAAGCGATTTGCCACTAAATAAATTTCCTGATAGTTTGTTGTGCGGTGAATCCAGTCGAGGGCTGTTTCCTTATGCGTGCCTTTGTACGAAAAATCGGGTTGTACCTTCATTTCGGCCAGCACCTCATTCACACTTTTACCCCAGACCACACGGCCTTTCCCATATTGATTTTCAGTTTTTGTGGTATCTTTTGTATTTCCCCACATGCGGTATGCAATTTCTTTAATTTCCCGGTCGCTTTGCGGGAAACCCGTGAGGCTGGTAGCTTTTTCAGGTTTTGGTCCAATGAGTGTCATTCCCTGCTTGACCAGTTTTTCCAATTTCCGCAGAACGTCCAAATCAATAGCATTTTCAGGAGGCAGCATCATTACCCGATAACTCATGCCATCGGGCAAAATGATTCTTTCGCCGTCAAAAGAAACCCGATTAAGAATAACATCTTTTGAGCATTTATCCCAATCGTAGCCGGCATTTAACTCCTGAAGTTCCTCCTTCAGGAAAACAAAATTTGGTACATCGTCGCCATAATAACAGAGCACATCAGCCACGAAAAGTCCTTGTTGAAGCATAAACATATTACGGTTGAGATAAGTAATAAAATCCCCGGCCTGATTCCACCAAGTCACATTTGGATTGAGGTGTGTTCCGGCGAAATATTCATTTCCGGGAATTCCAAATTCTTTTGGAGAAGAGGTAAAAGTGTGCCATACGATGCGGTTTACTCCGGAACAAAAAATCCGGTCGATGTTTCCTTTCAGTTCCATTGGGGAACGTTCCCAATGGGGTCCGATACTTGTTGGACCTTCAGCAGCCACGAACCGTTTGCCGTTGGTATGTGCAACGCAGGCACTTTGTTTAACATAAAGGCGTTCATCGTCTTTAATCCGGTGTGTGTTGGCCAACGCCCAGAATTCGCCCTGCGGAAAATCACTGATGGCCATCACCTTCAGTGCATCTACCGGTGCAGAATGTGGTCCACCTGACTCTGGATGAATACCCAAACCGTATTTATGCGCCAGATTGTATAGAAGCTGGTAATGATTGTTGGCTACGCAATCGCCCACCGTTTGACGGAAATCGTGGAGAAAACGGTTTGTTTGGTCGCGGTTCTCCACAATGCGTCCGGCCAATACCGGCATGAATTTCCGGATGTCATATCCCCGGTATTTTTTGAAATAGTCCGGAAAATCACGTGTCCAGCTGGCATTACCCATTTCCCAACTGTCGGTTTGCAGAAAATGAAGACTTTTGCCAGCTGATTGCGCTGCATTGATTAGGGGAACAATCACTGTATTAGCAAACAAGTCAAAAGCCTTCGGATCGAGATGATCGACCGATAAACCACTCCAGCCATCGCTGTTAGTCGAGGTTCGGGCTCCGGTGCAGGTATATCCGTAACGAATAATGGTCCAATCGCCGGGAGGTGAATTCCACTCCAGCTTACCATCTTTAAAATTGCTGGTGAGATCGATAATTTCATCTTTATTCACGGCTATCTCTTTCCCATCGCCGTCATAGTCTTGGCGAAGTTGGTAAAGCGGATAAATGCCTTTGGCTCCAAATCCCTGATTAAATGATTTTTTCTTCCAGTTTTTAACAGCTTCATCCTGAACCGGTGCGCCATGTTTGGTCGGAATGGCTTGCACCCAAATGTCCTGATAATACAATTTTTTTTCGGGTTGGGGTAATTCCATGCTGATCATTTGTCCGCCTTTCACATCCACTTCGGACCAGACCAGTTTTTTCATAGCAAATTCCGGAGTAATGGATGGCCCGCCCGGGTTCCAGCCACTTCCCAGGTTAACACTTAATTCGATGCCAACGCGGTCGGCTTCTTTCACGGCGTGTTTGTACAATTCCATCCAGGCAGGGCTCATAAAAACCGGACCGGCCGGTGTTTTGAGAGCCACGTTATATTGAGAACTTCCGGCATCGACGATTGAAGCGCCACCGTATCCTTTAGCTTTCATTTGTTCCAGATCGCGCGTTATAGATTCAGGAGTAGCCATGCTATTGAGCCACCACCAGTAACAACGCAGGCGTGATTCGTCCGGAGGATTTTTGAAACCCGACCAGAGTTGCTGATAAGAAACATCCCGATCGGTTTTAAGAGAATAATCGGATTGGGAATTTGCCGAAAAGACCAGAAATAAACTAATTATGAGCAGAATATTTGATTTCATGTGATTTATTTTTTATAGCTTCTGTGTACTAAGCTTAAAGTTTCATCGCAATCGGGTTCAATAATTTTTGTTGGTCGAATCAATTCTTTGGTAAAATGTAATCACAACAGGCTTTATTCGAATGTATAAAGCTACACTTTTAAAAAATATACTTCACTGTAAAACTTATACTTAAAAAACGGGGACAGGTTTAAGTTGTCCCCGTTATATTGTAGTTTAAAATTAAAACTAAAAAAAGTATTTATCTGTTCCATCCTGGATTTTGTTCTAGAGTAGCCTGAGTATTTGAGTCGATAACTAGCTGTGGTATTGGCCAAAGATTATAATTGAAGGTCAATGTAGCTGCCGTTTCGGGCCAATATGCATATTGTCTGATGCGGTTTACAGCAATAATTCCACCCATTCGGAGCAAGGTATTCCAGCGGCATTCTTCATAAATCAATTCACGAGCGCGTTCGTCCAGAATCGTGTTGAAATTATCGTCCATATCGGCAGCAGTAACCATATAAGAGCACTGAGCACGCGTTCTCAGCAGGTTGATATCGGCAGCTGCTCCGACTTTGTCGCCTGCACGCTGTTTGGCTTCAGCCCGAAGAAGAATAGTTTCGGGAAGGCGGATGAAGTAATCATCGCGAAACAAGTTACTCATGTTTTCACCATCGGCAAGTCCAGTGTATTTATCAGTAGCAATTTTACATGAAACCGGGTATACTTCGCTTCGGTTGTTGAAATTGGTGTTTGGATCCGGGTTTCCGTAGTACATCAAATCCCATGGAACATCTTTCTTGAAATATGGCGAACTGGACACATTACCTTTAAATCTTCTACGGAAAACAGCATCGGAATTACGCATGTCATCAGCCCATTTCCCTTCGTATATCTTGTCGCGGGCATACATGGTCAGGCTAACTTGTGCAATACCACGTCCACCAACATCCTCGAGTGTTCCAGTGAACCAAGTTTTTGCCACATCCCGGAAAACCGGACCGTAAGTACGCGAATAGGGCAGTTTTGATTTGGTATCTTCAGCTTTATAGGCGGCATAGTCTATTTGTAACGCCCAAATACATTCTGTATTTCCATCCTGATAGTTCACATTTCCTTCCTGAAACATGTCCCAGTAGTAATTTGCAGTTTGCTGTATGGTGTCTACTGGTGCACTGATAGAACCATCCTTATAAACGTTGAATACAATTTTTGATACGTTTTTGCGGGTTCCGTAACGTGCTTTAATTAACGAATATGTACCACCGTCGATTACCTGGCTTGCATAGCTGATTGATTTGGTAAAAGCGGACTGTGCTCCGCTGGAGTTTCCTTCAGAAGCCAACTGTGTTCCAAGTGCCAAGTATAACTCGGCCAGATTGTGTTGTGCAACTCCTTTAACCAGCCGGCCACCGGTTTGGGTTTTTTCCGGAAGGTCGTTTAAAATAGCTTCCATTTCATCAATAGCAAACTGGTAGGTTTCAATACGGGTTGAACGAACAAAGTCGTATCTGGGCAAGGTAACAATTTCTTTAACGAGCGGAACACCGCCGAAAAGTTCGCCCAGATTTTTATAAGCAAACGCACGAAAGAAACGAGCCTGTGCCAATGCATATGCTTTTTCGGTAGCTGAAGGCCATGTAATGTTAGGTAGTTCGGCTACGTATAAAGCCAGGTTTGCTCTCTGTATCACGTAATACCATGTTGAATATACCTGATAGAAAGTATCGTGATTTACGTTAATGTTACCGTAATCAGCAAAAGTATTTGACTTACGAATAATCGGCACGTCGTACATGTCGGTTCCTTTTCCCCTGAAATTGAAAATCCAGGCTGCCTCTGTAGGGTTAGCCCACAAGTCTCTCAGGTGAGAATAAATTGAGACAAGCACCTGGTCAACCTGTGCACTGGTTGAGAATGCGTTATCAATCGTATAGAAGGTTGTTGGTTTTTCTTCTAGAAATTGTTTGTCGTCACAACTTACCAGACTCAGTGTGAGCAGTAAGAGTATAATTCCTATTATGTATTGTATCTTTTTCATAATCTTGAGTTGTTAAATGGGTTAGAAACTGATGTTTGCACCGATGGAGTAGGTTGAAACAACTGGTAATACGCCTGACAAGTAAGTTGCACCTGTTTCAGGATCGATACCTTCCCAATTGGTAAACGTAGCAAGGTTTTTGGCTGTAAAGAATACTTTCAGCGATTCGATATTAGCTCTCTTTACCCATGGTTGCATGAAGCTATATGAAAGCGAAATATCCTGTATCCGAACAAATCCCCGTGATTGAAGACCAAGAAAGCGACCGTCGCCTGAGAAAGTTGCCGATGGATAAATGTTGCTTTTGTTTTCAGGAGTCCAGTATGGCTTATAGGTCATGTTATCATTAAACTTCCCTGTACCCGAAGTCATATAGGCAGGTGTATTGGGTTGCAAAAAATAATTATTACCGCCGAATACTCCCGAAATCATCATATAGAATTCGAAGTTCCTGTAGTTTATATTATTGCTCATGTTCAACCTGAAATTTTCTTTGGTGTAACCCAGAATGGTGCGGTCTGTTGCGGTAATACCGGGTTTTCCGTCAATATCAACATATTTGGGACTACCTGGTGAAGCCTGGGTCAGCGAAATATATTCGATATCATCAGTCTGTACAATTCCATCCTGTTTATAGCCGTATATAGCACCAATTGATTTTCCGATAAACAAGCTGTTGGCGATGTCATCATCTTCTTTCCCATCGCCATCTTTATCTTCTCCATACAAATGAATAATCTTATTGTTGTTTTTCCAGTATGTAACCGAGGTATTCCAAACCAAATCTTTAGTTCGAACATTTACTGAACGAATTGTCAGTTCAATACCATTGTTGTTTACCTGTCCCATTGAAGTGATAATTGTTTTGAAACCAGTCATTACCGGGATTTGGCGTGTAAAAATCTGGTTGGTCGTTTTCGAGAAATAAAGATCAAGGTCAACAAACAAACGGTTCTTTAGCCATGCTGATTCAAATCCGGTGTTCCACGAATCAGTGCTTTCCCATCCTAATCCATAGTTACCCAGTGTACTCTGTACCAAACCATAAAATATTTTGCCGGGTTCATTCGAGAATTCGTAGCGATATCCGCCTGGTGCTCCACTTGCGACCTTAGACAAAGTTGAGTATGGGCTAACGCCTTGGTTACCATTCTGTCCCCATGACAGTTTCAGTTTAAGGTTATTCAAGGGCTCGAATGATTTCAGGAATTCTTCTTCAGAAATTCTCCATGCAGTACCAACAGCGGCAAAATTACCCCACTTGGTATAAGCTCCGAAAACAGATGCACCGTCACGTCTGAATGAACCGGTTAAGAAGTATTTTTCAGCAAACGAGTAGTTGATACGGCCAAGATAACCAATGTTCCGGCGAAGATTTCCGTCAAGGGATATTTTCTGAACAGTACCCAAATGCAGTCCCCACATTCCCAGCAAGGTATTTCCGTTGCTCTTGAAGTCGCTTGCAGATGAATTGACGTCTTCATATTTACGCGAGTCGCGGGTAGCAACTGCGGTAACTTCGACACTGTGTTTACCAAATTGATTTTTATAATTCAGGATGTTATCCCAAACATAACTGTATGTTGTATTAAAATCAAGGTTTCCGTATGCACTTGTAAGAAACCCTGCTATGGTTGCAGGAGCATAACGATCCAAACCTTCACCCTCTTTTACAAAATAGTCTTCGTAGTAAAAATTGCCCGAACGGTTTTTATCAAGGTTCATCAGATAATTCAGGCGATAAGACAAACCTTTAATCCATGGTATGCTTACCACTGCATTGGTGTTTAACCTGAAATTCTGGCGTTTGTCAAGATTGTCGCGGGTTCCGTCGTTAACACCCCATAACGGATTGAGTGATGACTGTGTATAAGGATATTTTTCGAGATGTCCCTGATCATCGCGAAACATTACACCGTATGGCGACATGGACTGAGCTGAAGAAATTGAAGCAGCGAACCCTGAATAATCGCGGTTTGAGTAGCTTGCATCAACACCAACTTTTAACCAATTGGTAATATCAGTATTGATTTTACCCAAAATGGAAATACGATCGAAATTATCGCCGATAACCACTCCTTTGATGTTGTTGTATGAACTTGACAAGTAGTAGTTTATTCCTTTTGCGGCACCTGAAATGGCAACCTGGTAGTCATGGACAATACCAGTTTGGGTAACTGCATCTAACCAGTTCGTCTCTTTCCCTGCAGCCAGATTGGCTAACTCACCTGGTTTCATCCAATCAGTTGACCCGGGTGTAAATTGGTTGCGGGCATTTACCACTTCAATCCATTGTGCACCTTTCATGACCTTCGGCATATTCTGCCACAATTGAATACCAGACGATGCATTGAAAGTAACAACCGGTTTAGCTGCAATACCACGCTTGGTAGTAATAGCAATCACACCGTTTGCTGAACGTGATCCATAAACTGAAGCAGAAACAGCATCTTTCAGTACATCAACACTGGCGATATCGTTCGGGTTTATGTCATTGAGGCTTCCCATGTAAATTACACCATCCAGTATAATTAAAGGGTTGTTGTCTCCATATATTGAATTCTGACCACGAATCAGCATGCTTGGTTCGCCACCGGCGGTATTAGTTGCGCCGATATTCAAACCCGAAACATTTCCTTTCAATGATTCAAGCGGGTTAGCATTTGGCATTAGTGAAACAGGCGAGTTTTCTATTTTAACCGAGCTCACAGACCCGGTAAAGTCCTGACGTTTTGCAGTACCATAACCAATAACAATAACCTCTTCCAGCCCAACTTCTGTTTCAACCATTGTTACGTTTATCTGGGCTGAAGTCCCTATTATAATTTCCTGTGGCACCATTCCCACAAATGAAAAAGTAAGACTTTTTGCCCCCTGAGGAACATTAATGCTGTACTTGCCATTAGCATCTGTTAAGGTGCCAATGGTTGTACCTTTAACTACAACATTTACTCCGGCAAGAGGTTCGCCTTTACTGTCAGTAACTGTGCCGGTTATGGTTTTTTGCTGCGGCTGAGTCACCTCTGCTTTCGCTTCAATCGTATGCAAAAACTTAATTAGTCCGGCATCGGTGAAGTTAAGGAAAAACTTCGCTTTCTGCGAATAAGAGTCAACAGCGTATGCTTGAAGAACTCCTATAAATAACAGGATTAAAGCATTACGCATAATCTTTGATGCTTTTTTCAGAGAAAACAAAACCGTCTCTCTCAAAAGTTCATTTTTTTTCATAGATTTATAACGTTTTTAAGTTTAAAAATATCGGAATGATCTTTTTTAAGGGAATCTTTAAAGCGATTTCTTATTTTAAAATTTGTCTAAGAGCTATTAATTGTTTTCATGGTTAGCATGTTTTAAGGTTTTGTACTATCATTTCTTGTCTGGTCTCACAAGGTTATTGGGTGAAAAGAACCTGTTTGGGTATGGTTTTTATGATATAAAAATATTTATTTTTTTTGAACTGGAAAAATTTTTATTTAAAAATTTCCGGCTTCAAAGTGGCTTTCGGTAAGGAAATGAGCAATCATAGAGAATCAGTCAATTGCCACCACCTTTGCATCTACCCAGTTACCAAAAACTTCTTTACCTGTGAATTCCAGCAAGATAAAATCAAGACCTTTAACGTCTATATCAATTTTAATTTCTTTGGTTCCTTTTTCCTTTTTCCCACTGTCAAAGATAGGTGTGCCGCCAAATGCATCCCCTGCCAGAACCCTGAAACGGCCAGTTTCATTTTCTTTTGAAGCATCATCCATTACAGCAATCGCATGGAAGCGGTCTCCCAGTCCATCAAGTTCATACATGACTGTAGATTTGCTTTTACAACCCAGTCCCTTGTCAAATTGAGTTCCATTAATTTGGAGTGGTTTACCGTTGAAATTTTTATTCATCACCGGGGCATTACCTCCTTTCATGACATAGTAAATATCGCTCAGGAAAGTTGTTTTCCCTTTTGCTATCGTATATTTTTCAGATGGTACCGGTTTGGGCCCAGGGATAGGGGGTCTCCCACGGGTACCGACCCTGATCAACAAAAGTTCATCCTGGCCAAGGTTCCTGGCTGTAAATGAACCCCGGAAAGTTCCTAAATCCTTTTGTTCCCATAAGTCCCGAACTTTCTGGGCGCCTTTTAGTCCAATCTGTTTCCATTTAACTGTCAGATCTGTTTTCTTTTTTCCTTTGTTAAGCAGCAATACTGCGGTTGTTCCATCCGAGAGTGGCTTGTTATAGATTTCGGCCCCGTCTTTTTCAAATACCTTGTATCCCTGATGTCCACGGGGGTCCTGGTTGATCTCTATGACTTCAGGTGCAGTAAGGATATTCCTTACCGTATCAGACATTTTCCGAAGGTCATTCCCGGCCATTAAAGGAGCTGAAAGTATACACCAGAGACTAAAATGTGCTTTGTCTTCTGTTCTTTTCCTGAGGTTTCCTACCTCAAGCATATCAGGGTCATTCCAGTGGCCCGGGCCGGCAAACTGCCATAACCCATTGAAAGCAGGATGGATTCTACCGTCTCCTCCAGAGGTATTTGCACAATTGTAGACAGAACCAATTGACGGGTAAATGTCACCGGAAGTGCGCCACAGCTGAGCAAATTTCTTTCCGCCCCACGCCCATGCACCGTTACCAAAATCTGAAATGCTGAGTATCATCTTGCGTCCGGTATTATTTATCGCCTCCCTGTATATCGCCAGATCAACAGGTGAAAGCCTCCCGTTTTTCTCTGCAAAACAGGCATCCAGCTTTATATAATCAACCCCCCAAGAGGCAAAAGTACTCATATCGGTCTGTTCATGCTGATAACTTCCCGGCAACTGTTGGCAAGTCTTATATCCCCGGCATGCATAAATACCAAATTTCAATCCTTTGCTATGGATATAATCCCCGACAGCTTTCATATCCCCGGGAAATTTGATGGAATCTCCTTTCAGTTCTCCTTTTGAATCACGCTTTGGGGCCATCCATCCATCATCCAGTACCAGGTATTTATAGCCTGCAGCCTTCATTCCACTATTTACCATTTCGTCTGCAATCTCTTGAATGATTTTTTCATTAATATCCTTTCCAAATGCATTCCAGCTATTCCATCCCATTGGGGGTGTAGGAGCCAAGCCCCTGTATTCTGAAACTCTTCTTCCAGCAACCGGAAATTTTTCCGTTTCCGGTCTGCCTGATTTCAATAAATCTATCATCATCCTGGCCATTGCATCCCCTATGAGAAAATAGGATTCAGCGTTACGGTTCCAGTGATAAATTTGATCTGCAGGCGAATCTTCAACCTTACGCCAAAAATCTCTTGTATCTACTACTGCCACATTCCCTTTGAAATCAGGATAAGTTGCCACTGCCAATTGCGCCTTCATCAGCGCGAGAGCACGAAGATTTTTTTCTTCCCATCCTCCCATTCCTGTAGTTGCAATAACAAATGGGAGACCGGGTACTCCTAAATCCTTCCGTACATCACGGATAAAATGAACCATGTTAGACTCGTAAGTATCAGTATTTTTCTGATTAATCCTGTCATTCCACCCCTGGTGCCAGCCGAATCCGGCTATCTCGTATCCCTCACCCTGATATCCAGGAACATAATTTGAAATACTATCGAGTACACCGTTAACAATAGCCAGCATCTGCACATAATAATAACCCGTATCCTTTGGGGCATAAGGTATGTGACGATATCCGGATTTTCCTGCTGCGCTTGGTGAAAGGAAATCAACGGCAAGGCTCTTACCTCCCCAGCATGTTTTAATTAAAAGAACCTTTTCATCGAAATAATCACCAATAACATTGCCAAACTGAAGTTCCGGGCCAATCGTATTTGCACTGGCACCATAACCAACCGTTAATCCCCCGGAACAAACTTCATTCTCCTGTTTTTTATAATAGATGAATACATCATCGCGAATTTTCCATTCACCCTTATTGTCAACAAGATGCTTGTACCTGCCTGCTTTATCGTTATTGACCAGCCATGTAAGATTACCTTTCGCCCCTTTTAGAATCTCCCCATGGCCTTGCATGTTAGATTGACCGGCAAGGATAAATACTTTCACTGGTTTTTGAGAAAAAGAATTCACCGTGAAGGCAAGCATTAAAATAAGCATGCCCGATACCGTTATTAACCAATAATTAAATTTCTTTTGCATAAAAATGATTTAAAATTTTGATAACTTACCTATTATTTCGTGTTAATTTTCACAAGGTTATTGGGTTAAACAACCCTGTATTGGTATAGTTTTATGATGTAAAAATAGTTTTTTTGAACTGGCAAATATTTTAACAAAATGGCATTAAGCCAGAACTTATCATTTGCCGGCTTCGGCGGCTGTAGCTGACTATGCCGGTCGAAGGCCGAAGCGGAACACGAACAATTTAATAACTTTTCTGAATTATGCTTTCTATTTTTACCATACATACTGATTAGTTTTACTATTCCTGTTTTTCGGGGAACTTATCTTTACCCTTGATATATCGCCCAACCTGTTTTAAAGTTTTGACATCTATATCCCTTATACGCCCCTGGTAATCTGGACCAACGTTTAGGGAAAAAATATTACCGAATTTAACTGCACCAAGGTAATCCTGATAGATCTTCTCAGCGGGCAAAGCCAGGTTGTCATGTACCGGCAACGAATAAAACCACATTGCACCACCTTCATGTTTTGGGAGAATAGGATAAGTAAACTCTGCAACCAGATAGCCTTTGTAATTACCTTCTGCATCTTTATTATATATTGAGGCTGCTGTATCTCCAATTAATCCGGGCTTTCCCATTTCTCTCAGACATAACCTCCCTGCCGGTTCTCCATGATTAAACCCTACAAAACAATTAGGTTGAAACTGGTGTACCCAATCAACAGTTTCTTTGTGGCTTAAACCTCCATCCCCTACTGCATAGTCCATCCAGAAAAATTCGATGGGACCATATTTTGTACAAAGTTCTTTAAGTTGAGCTTTCTTCATTTCAGGATTCTTGCCTATCCCTGCTTTACGACCTTTCCCGTCAACCGCACCAGGCCAATTCCAGTCTCCTTCCGAAAAATAGAGTGCCAGCTTTATACCGTATTTGTCGCATGACTTCCGTAGTTTTGCAAGTACATCAATTCCCAGCGGGCTGTTGGTTACTTTTTTATCTGTGGTTTCAGTGTCCCACAGACAGAATCCGTCGTGATGTTTGGTAAGAAACAGGATGTATTTCATCCCTGCATCTTTGGCTACCCTGCACCATTGGTCAGTATCACATCCGGTTGCTTTAAAAAAGCTTGCATCTTTATCCCTGGTCGTAGTCCATTCTTCCCCTGAAAAAGTACTGAAGCTCCAACAAATAAACATGCCAAATTTCATCTCCTTTATTTGTTCAGCACGAATCTTGTCGTCAATCTTCCGGGTAAAATCTTTCTTCATTGATGCGCTGATACATCCTAAAAGAATTAAGGATATTAAAACCTGAAATTTTGCATTTATCAATTTCATTATAATATAATTTTGATTTTTAAGATATGATGGAACCCACATGTTTGATAAAAACAGAGTTCAGAAATTAACTTTAACATCCTTAGGATCTACTGCATCTGAACAAAGTTTTGCAGCTACGTATTTTTTAATCTGGACATTACACTCGCTGCGCAGTTTATCGAGTACATTTCTGTATTTTGGATCCTGAGCCAGGTTAATCTTCTCCATTGGATCGTTCTTTAAATTGTACAACTCCTCAGGGGCTTTAATAAAGCGATACCTGAAATATTTCCATTCTTCTGTTCTGATACCTTCACTTGAGGGAATCTGGGGAATATTCCACAGGTGTTCAAACAGAATCGCTTCTCTGACTTTTTCAGGTTTTTTCCGGTTAATATAGGGTACTAAACTCAACCCTTGATATGGTTCAGGAGCAGGAACTCCTGCAAGGTCGAGAATGGTTTTTGGAACATCAATATTGAGCACCATATCGCTTACATCCTGATGTTTCTTAACTCTTGGATCGTAAATTATCATAGGGACTTTTAGCGACAGGTCGTACATTAACCATTTACCTGCCAGCTGGCGTTCGCCTGTGAAATAACCGTTGTCGCCCATAAAAATAATAACGGTATTATCGGCTATACCCATTTCCCCGAGCAGTTTTCTTATCTCTCCAATTTCATCGTCTATCTCGCTTATCATACGGTAATATCCCTTCATACTGTGCTGGTACTTTTCAGGTGTGTCATACCGCCAGTACCAGCGGGTACGGTTATAACCTTCTCTCACCTCCCGGGGCAGAGCATTAAAGTATTTATCATCAGCCATCACTGGGGGAGGAATGGTGATGCCGGCATAGCGGCTATTCGATTTATCCTGCCAGAAGTATTGGTCGGGGGCCGGGTCATGGGCATGTGGTGCACTAAAACAGAGAGTCAGGCAAAAAGGCTTGTCTTTTGGCGCATTGCGAATAAACTCCTGCCCTTCATAGCCTGTAAACCGGGTAAGATGAACGGTATCCTTGCCTATAGTTTTGTAAAAGTATCCCCGCCGGTCTTTATATTTTTCATTACGGTCATAAATATCAGCTTTGTCAAATAGACTTTTCGCATCTTTGTAGTTAACACCAAGTTTCCCGAAGAGGCCCGTGTAATAGCCATTATTTTTAAGCAAAACAGGATATGCTATATCCATATATGGCTTTTTAAGGTCTCCCTGCCCAAACGTGTAGCCATGGGTACGTTCGTACAATCCTGTCAGAATAGAAGCTCTGCTTGCAGCGGATATTGGCGTAGTCACAAAGGCATTTTTAAAATATACACCCTCCCTTGCAAGGCGATCCATTTCCGGAGTCTGAATGATTTTATTCCCTGCATAACCAAGTGCATCAGCACGTTGATCATCGGTGAGAACAAAAATAATATTCGGACGTTTCAATGAACCTGATTGGCCTGTAACAGAGGTTGCAGTTCCAATCATTAATACTCCGCCCAAAACATAATTTTTTGATGCAAATCTTTTCATGGATTTTTTCAATTAATAGTTATCAGAATTTAATATAAAATTTTGAATCAGGTTTATAAAGTTTTTACTACTTAGAAGGAACAGATCCAGTTTCATCCACAACATAACCCCATTTTTTAATATATTCCTGTCCGGATAAAAAATTATCGTTGGTTTCCGATAATTTTTGTTTCAGGGCTTTATCAAGTTTTGCTTCCAGTTTTGAAAATTTGGGATTTCCTGCCAGATTATTCTGTTGGTAGGGGTCGGCTATATTGTCGAAAAGCAACCATGGTCCATCCAGCTTTCTCACATAAGTAAATTGTTTAGTCCGGATACCCCTGTATTCAACTCCACCATTCCTTCTGCTCCATTGCCCAAAAGGAGATACTGAAGCAATTAATGCATTATTGTCTTTTATTTTCTTTTTACCTTTTATATACTTTGAAAAATCATGCCCCTCAATAGAACCTGGAATTTCAATACTACAAAGACCCAGCAGGGTTGGTAAAATATCAGGGCTGTTAATCGGAGCTTCAATTATTTTACTTTTGTTTCCATGTATTTCAGGATAGCGTAAAAGGAAAGGCACAAGGATTGATTCATCAAATGGTTTCTGTTTCTTTTGCATTCCCTGAGAATACAGCATGTCTCCATGGTCAGAGGTAAAAACAAAAATCGTATTATCAGTAATTCCTTCTTCATCTATGGTTTTCAATAGCATGGAGAGGCAATCATCCAGCGCATTAATATGTGCATAATATCCTTTCAGATCATTTTCTGCTTTTTCCTTATATATGGCTGGAACATTAGGTCGTAATTGTAAATTTCTATTTTCATAATTCTTTCTATACTTTTCGGGTGCTGTTTGATAAGGATCGTGAGGTGGGCCCCATGATAAAACCAATAAGAATGGTTTTTTATCATGAGCATGTTCTTTGATGTAATTCTGAGCATCAAGCGTTTGATAATATGCATCATACCCGGGCCATGTAGAAGGCAAGGTATCTTCATTTGCAAAATAAAGAGAGTGATTGTAATTATGGGTACAATCAAGCACTTTCCAGTAATCAAATCCTTGTCTTCTATCCGGAGGAATGTAGCATGACCTGCATTGTCCGTCAAGATGCCATTTTCCGATGTAGGCGGTGTTATAGCCAGCTTTTTTATATATCTTACCCATTGTATTTGCTTCGGGATTTAACCGGACATCATTCATAAAAACACCATGAGTCAAAGGATATTGGCCTGTAAGAAGGCATCCCCGGTATGGGGAGCTGACAGGACAATATGAAACTGCTGTTGTGAACACTACTGATTGGGTAGCTAATTTATCAAGAGCAGGAGTAATTGCATTGGGGTCGCCTGCAAAACTGGTAGCTTGCGCCCTCCATTGGTCAGCAAATACAAAGACCACGTTGGGCTTTTGCAAAACGCTTTTAGAATCTTTATTTGTACAGAATCCGGTAGTAAAAACGCTTAATGCTAAAGTTGAAAAGATAGCATGTTTAATTTCCTTGTTTTTCATTGTTACAAAAATTACCTTTCACATAATGTTTCTGTAAAATTAAAAAGAATTATTATAACAGGGAAAACAATTAAAATCAAATCAACCAAGGGAACGAAGTCTGGAGGCAGTTTTAATTAGTGCCTTAGTGCGGTAAAATACTACTTTTTAATAATATCAACATTGATAGTAAATTCATTAGAACGCATTAAATTTTGAGGGTACAAGTCGGGAAAGAATTTGCTGATAAAGATTAAAAAATAAGCAGGCTCTACTAGATAAAACCCTGCTCATTTTAAAACTTGTGCTTACTCCTGAATATCCCAAACAAAAACCACTTACTGGGTTTCAAGAATTAATATGCGAAATTAAGAAATAATACCCGTTTATGGTATGTCTCTCCACTCATTAACTCCCTCACCATTTTTCTGAACATCACGTATCCGGTTTCTGAACACCATCTGCTCGGAGACCTCAACATCATATATTCCATCGGTATATTTGTAATTCAAGGTGAATGTCTTTGTTGCGGCATCATATGTTGAGGTGCCGTTTGGACTTACTTTTATGGCTGAAGAAGGATTGCTACTGATTGTCACATTGCCACCTCCCAATGGAGCCACTGTTACATAAAAGGAAAATTTGTTCTTTGCGGGATCTTT
>Ga0078972_1005469_pt1 | contig 32162 bp, 30 predicted proteins | sample YelNatPaOPGAMG01_FD_67568 | JGI IMG/M metagenome (GOLD analysis project Ga0078972, IMG submission 67568) | Hot spring thermophilic microbial communities from Obsidian Pool, Yellowstone National Park, USA - OP-RAMG-01 (SPADES assembly) (version 2) | ecosystem: Environmental > Aquatic > Thermal...
TGTGCTTCGCCAGCACCTTGGTGATCGCCGCCGTCAGCGTCGTCTTGCCGTGGTCGATGTGCCCGATCGTGCCGATGTTCAGATGCGGCTTCGTGCGTTCAAATTTCTCTTTCGCCATGCTCGGAATCTCCCTAAGCGATGAGCTGTCTTACCTCGTTACTCTGCCTTGCACCCTGCTGATGATCTCCTCAGCAATCGACGCCGGCACTTCTTCGTACCGGCCGAAGTGCATCGTGAAACTGCCGCGCCCCTGCGTGCGGGACCGCAACTCGGTGGCGTAGCCGAACATTTCCGCAAGCGGCACCAGCGCCTTGATAATGTGCGAGGTGCCGCGCAACTCCATTCCCTCCATCCGCCCCCGGCGCGAGGTGAGGTCGCCGATTACGTCGCCCGTGTACTCCTCGGGCACCACCACCTCGACGCTCATAACCGGCTCCAGCAGCACCGGCCTGGCGCGCTCGGCCGCGGCCTTAAGCGCCATCGAACCGGCGATCTTAAAAGCCATCTCCGAGGAGTCCACCTCGTGATAGGTGCCGTCGTAGAGCGTTACCTTCACGTCCTGCATCGGGAAGCCCGCCAGCACACCGCCCTCGAGCGCCTCGCCGATGCCGCGCTGCACCGCCGGAATGTATTCCTTCGGAATCGCGCCGCCCACGATCTCGTTCACGAACTCGTAGCCGGCGCCCGGCGCCGGCTCTATCGCGATCTTCACGTGCCCGTACTGGCCGCGGCCGCCGGTCTGCCGGACGAACCGCCCTTCCGCCTCCGCCCGCGAGCGGATGGTTTCGCGGTAGGCCACCTGCGGCTTGCCGACGTTGGCGCCCACGTTGAACTCGCGCTGCATGCGGTCGACGATAATCTCCAGGTGCAGCTCGCCCATTCCGGCCAAAATCGTCTGACCCGTCTCGGGATCGGTCGAGACCCGCAGCGTTGGGTCTTCCTGCGCCAGCTTGCTGATCGCGACGCCGAGCTTTTCCTGGTCGGCCTTCGTCTTCGGCTCGATGGCGAGCTGGATCACCGGCGTCGGGAACTCGATTGATTCCAGGATGATCGGCGCGTGCTGCGCGCAAATCGTGTCGCCCGTCGAGACCGTCTTCAGGCCCACGGCCGCGCAGATGTCGCCGGCATAGACCTCATTTACGTCTTCGCGCTTGTTCGCATGGAGTTTCACCAGGCGTCCTATGCGCTCGGTCCGCGCCTTGGCGACGTTGTAAATCGTATCCCCGGTGGCCAGAGTTCCCGAGTAGATCCGCATGAAGGCCAGTTGGCCCACATACGAATCCGTCATAATCTTGAACACCAGCGCCGCAAGAGGTTCGTTGTCGTCCGCCCTGCGCTCCAGCACCTTTTCCGGATCGTCCACCGCAGTCCCCTGGATTGGGGGAATCTCCGTAGGCGCCGGCAGGTAGTCCACCACCGCGTCCAGCAGCTTCTGCACACCCTTGTTCTTGAATGCCGAGCCGCAGATCACGGGGAAGATCTTCAGCGCGATGGTCGCGCGGCGGATGCCGGCCTTTAGCTCTTCTTCCGTGATCGTCTCGCCATGCACGTACTTGTCAAACAAGACGTCGTCGGCCTCGGATACCGCCTCGATCAGCTTCTCGCGGTACTCGTGAGCCTGGGCCTGCAATTCAGCCGGAATCTCGATGTCGTCGTAGGCCGCACCCAGCGTTTCATCGCGCCAGATGCGCGCCCGCATCTCCACCAGATCCACCACCCCCTGAAACTTTTCCTCGACGCCTACCGGGATCTGTATCGCAACCGGCCGGCACTTCAGCCGGTTCACGATGGTCTCGATGGAGTGGAAGTAGTCCGCGCCCACGCGGTCCATCTTATTGATGAAGCAGATGCGCGGAACGCCGTACTTGTCGGCCTGCCGCCACACCGTTTCCGACTGCGGCTGCACGCCCGCAACGGCGTCGAACACCGCCACCGCTCCGTCCAGGACCCGGAGGCTGCGCTCAACCTCCGCCGTAAAGTCCACGTGCCCCGGCGTGTCGATAATGTTGATCTCGAAATCGCGCCAGTTGCAGGTGGTGGCCGCCGAAGTGATCGTGATGCCGCGCTCCTGTTCCTGCTCCATCCAGTCCATGACGGCAGTGCCTTCGTGGACCTCGCCAAGCTTGTAGGTCCGGCCCGTGTAGTAAAGGATGCGTTCGGTCGTAGTGGTCTTGCCGGCATCGATGTGAGCCATGATGCCGATGTTACGCATCCTTTCTATTGGTACCGTTCGCGGCATAACTACTTCTAAAACAATCCTTTACCTACCACCGGTAGTGCGCGAAGGCCTTGTTGGCCTCGGCCATGCGGTGGACGTCGTCCTTCTTCTTGATCGCTCCGCCTCGCATGTTGGCGGCGTCGTTCAGCTCGCCCGCCAGCTTCTCCGCCATGCCTTTTTCGGGGCGCGAGCGCGCGTTGGTGATCAGCCAGCGCAGCGCCAGGCTGGTGCGGCGGTTCTGCGGAACTTCGATCGGCACCTGATAGTTGGCGCCGCCCACGCGCCGCGTCTTCACCTCGAGCAGCGGCTTGCAGTTCTCCACCGCTTTTTTGAACAGCTTCAGGGGATCTTCCCCACTGCGCTCGCGCAGCGTGTCCATCGCCCCGTAAAAGATGCTCTGCGCAGTGGACTTCTTGCCGTCCCACATCATGCTGTTGATGAACTTCTCAACCAGGGTCGAGTTGTAGATGGGATCGGGCGCTACTTCACGCGGTTCAGCTCTTCGTCTACGGCTCATGGCTTAGCTCTTGGGCCTCTTGGCTCCGTACTTCGACCGGCCCTGCTTGCGATTGGCCACGCCGGAAGCGTCCAGCGTGCCGCGGATGATGTGATAACGGACGCCGGGCAGGTCCTTCACGCGTCCGCCGCGGATAAGCACGATCGAGTGCTCCTGGAGGTTGTGGCCCACACCCGGAATGTACGTGGTTACCTCGATACCGTTGGTGAGGCGCACGCGGGCAACTTTCCGCAGCGCCGAGTTGGGCTTCTTCGGCGTGGTTGTGTACACGCGCGTACAGACCCCTCGCTTCTGCGGGCAGGACTGCAAGGCCGGGCTGGCCGTTTTGTAACGGGGCGGCCTCCGCCCTTTTCGCACGAGTTGTTGGAACGTCGGCACGAATCTTCCTCTCTGCTGGCGAATGAAATCTTTTTGCCTTCCGGCCGAGTGGGCCCGCCCGCGCACGAGCGCGGGGCGTTTCCACACATCTCAAGGAAAGCCGGTCCCCTGACTGCCGCTATTTCAGTTTTGCGGGTTATGAACTCTGGACTAGCCCATGCTCCCTGCGGAGCTTTCCGCCGGAAACCTCGGGGCCGTCCCCCGGAGCGCTCCATAAGAGCGTTTGCACACGGGGGCAGAAACCGCACTCACTTGATCCACTTCAGAATAACGGAAGCATTTTCGGCATGTCAACTCACCCAGTCAATCCGCCGGTCTCAACGTTTCTTTATGATTTCTCTTGCACTTCGAGCCCGTTTCCGGTAGATTCACTGAGTTCACGCCCCAGGAGGATTTTTATGTTCTGCGTCAGTTGCGGCGCGCAACTCGCCGATACAACTATGTTCTGCCCCAGATGCGGCGCCAGGGTTGCCTCCAATCCCCCCGGTGGCGGCCAGCCCGCAGCCGGACCGGCTCCGCAACCGGCGCCTCCGCCCCAGCCGGGACTCCCGGGAGCCCCCGCACAGGATCCCGCGTATAGTGCATCGCCGATACAGACTACAATGCCGCCGCAACAGCAACCGTTTCCGGCCACTGGCGCACCCAAATCGAAGCTCGTAGCCGGGTTGCTCGGCATCCTCCTCGGGGCTTTCGGCGTGCATCGCTTCTACCTGGGATACAACACCATCGCCATCATTCAATTGATTTTAGGATTGCTCGGAATCCTGACCTGCGGCATAACTACGATTGCCTCGGCCATCTGGGGCCTGATCGACGGCATCATGATCCTCACCGGCTCGATCAGAACGGATGCCAAAGGCCAGCCGCTGGCTGATTAATGGTGAAAGTTGACACCAGGGCGCTCGACCTGTGCCGGATTGCGACCGGCGCCGCGTTGGCGGCGCTGTGGGCGATGCCGCTGGCGCTGCCGGCACGCCTCCCTTCCGTGTGTATCTTTAAGCGGCTGTTTGGGATAGAGTGTCTGGGCTGCGGCATGACACGCGCCGTTTGCGCGGCGCTGCACGGTGACTTGGCTGCCGCGCTGGCCTGCAACCGCCTGGTTGTGGTCTGGCTGCCCTTACTGGCCGGTTTCGTTGTATTTCCCGTTTTCAGGATCGCGACTAGACTCATCCGGCACAGGCCGGACACGTTGTACTCTGCGGCAACTGATGTACATTAACCAAACGTAATCGGAGGCTCAATGGCATTCTGCAAGAACTGCGGTTCCCCCGTTGAGGGGCGGTTTTGCGGTAAGTGCGGCACGCCGGTGGACGCACCGGCCCCTGGCCAGCAGGCGGCTCCGCCGTCCTACGGCCAGCAACAGCAGTATGGGGCCGCTCCGGCTCCGGCGCCGGCGCCGGCGGCTGCGACCCTAACCGAGAATGTGGCCGGCCTGCTCTGCTACATTGCGGGCTTCATCACCGGCATCGTTTTCCTGTCCATGGCGCCGTACAACCAGAGCAAGTTCGTGCGGTTCCATGCCTGGCAGTCGATCCTTTTCAGCGCGGTATGGATTGGCTTGTGGATTATCGAGGGTATTCTCAGTTCGATCATGCCCTGGAGCCTGTCGATCATCATCAGCCTGCTGTCGCTTGTTATCTGGCTGGGCGGCGTGGTGATTTGGGTGCTGCTGCTGGTAAAGGCTCACCAGGGCCAGAAATGGCAGCTTCCGGTTATCGGGCCGATTGCAGAGCAGAAGTCGTAGCCAGGATGCCTTCCGGGCGCGTCTAAGCGGGTGTGTTCCGTCTCGCCCTGCTATTGATTGCGCCCGGCCTTCTTGCCGCCCAGGTGCCGCGCGTAGGCGCCATTGAGGTCTACGGCGTCCGAAAGGTGCCTGAAGACAGCATCCTGAAGGCCCTCGGTCTCGCCGTGGGGGACCGGCTCCCCGCCTCCAAACTGGATGCCGAGGACCGCGTATCCGAACTGCCCGGTGTCGCCGGCGCCCGCCTCGAAGCCGTCTGCTGCACCGGCGACCGCGCTATTCTCTATGTCGGCGTGCAGGAAGAAGGCGGCCGCAGTGTGACGTTCCGCAAGCCTCCGAACGGTCCCGAACGCCTGCCGGAGGACACAATCGAGCCTTACAAGGAGTTCATCCGCGCATTTGAAGACGCCGCCCGGAAGGGCAATACCGCCGAGGATACTTCCGAGGGCCACCCGCTCGCCTACGCCCCGAATGTACGCCGGATACAGGAGCGGTTCCGGGGGATTATCCCGCACCGGATCAGTATTTTACGCCGGGTGCTGCGCGAATCGGCCGACCCTTCGCACCGGGCCGCTGCCGCCGCCATGATCGGGTACGCGCCCGACAAACAGCAGGCCGAGAACGACTTGGAAGACGCGCTTCGCGACCCCGACGAGGGCGTCCGGGCAAATGCCCTCAGGGCGCTCGCAGCCATGGCCGGGCGGCGGGATGTAAAGATTCACGTCTCAGCAGTCGCCGATCTGCTCGATTCGCTCGTCTGGAGCGATAAGCGCCGCTCGGCCGAGGCGCTGGTCGCGATTACGTCGAGCCGACCGGCGGAGTGCGCAAATTTGCGCGATTCCGGACCCGCGCTCCGCGAGATGGCGCACTGGAAGACGCCCGAGCACGCACATGCGGCCTTTGTGCTCCTGGGGCGCATATCGGGGATGAAGGAAGAAGCCATCAACACGGCCTGGGAGAAGGACAAAGACAGCCTGCTCAAGCTGTTTCCGGCGCGGTAGTTACTCGCCCAGCCGCTCGCGAATGAACGCCGCCAGTTCGGGGCTCTCGTACGCGGGCGCAGGTGCATGAAAGACCGGGCGGCCGGCGCCGTCCCAGATGCCGCGCGTGATGACGAAGGCATCGACCAGGTCCAGCATCGCCCTGGCAGATTCCTTGAACTCCGCCAGTGTGGTGTCGAGCACCATCAGGCGCAGGTCGACGTTCCCGGCCGAGCCCGACTCGACGATCACGTTGCCGCGGGGCCATTCGGCGGGGGCAGACGCGAGCACCAGCGCGCGCTTCGCTCCGGCGGCAAGGAATCGCGCGGTGTCGCCGCCCTGAGAACCCGGGTGCGCGTGCGGCGTTATTTTAACGGCGGTCCAGCGCGCCTGGGGCAGCGCACGCATCAGGGCACAGATTACGGACGTTTTGCCCGCCTTGCGGCTATTCCCGCCGACCGCGATCACCACGGCGGTTCTCCAGCTCGTCCAGTCGCGCACGAAACTCTTCGAGCTGCTTCCGGGCCTCTTCGAGGCGCTTTCGCACTTCCGGCAGACGGCCCAGGTTCGCGAGCAACTCCAGATGTTCCTTGAGCGGGCGCGCGGGAGTGCCCCAGACGACCTGCCCGGCGCGGATGATCTTCGACGTCAGCACGCCGCAGCCGGAACCGAGCACCGCCCGGGTTTCGATTCGCGCCTTGTCGCCGATGCCCACCTGCCCGCCGATGACGGCGTGATCCTCAACCACTACGCCGCCCGAGAGGCCCGTCTGCGCTGCAATCACCACGTGCCGGCCAATGCGGCAGTTGTGCGCGATGTGGACCATGTTGTCGAGCTTGGCGCCCTCGCCGATGGCCGTTACGCCCAGCGCCGCGCGGTCGACGCACGCATTCGCGCCTATCTCGACGTCGTCGCCGATGGAGACGCGGCCGATCTGCGGGAACTTCTCGTAGTGGTCGCCCGCGAGCGCGAAGCCGAAGCCGTCGGCGCCGATGACGCACCCCGAGTGCAGGACAACGCGCCGGCCGATCTCAACATCGTCGTAGATGGTGACGCGCGCGTGCAGAACGCTGTCCTCGCCCAGCGCGACGCGTCGCCCGATCACACAACCCGCTCCGATGCGGCAGCGCGCGCCGATGCGCGAACCGTCGCCAATCGAAACAAGCGGGCCGATTTCGGCGCCATCAGCGATTTCAGCGCCCGCGCCTATGACGGCCGTAGGATGCACGCCGGGGCGAAGGGGCTCCGGCGGGTGCAGATGCGCGATTGCGCGCGCAAACGCCGCCCGCGGCTCGGCGGCGCGGATGACGGTTCGCACGGACGGGTTTGGAAACGAGAGCGGCACGATCAGGCAACCGGCTGCCGTCCCCTCCGCATCACGCAATGCTTTCTTGTTGCCCACGAAGGCCAGGTCGGCTGGGCCAGCCGCATCGAGCGCAGCCGCATGAAGCAGCTCTGTTTCGCCATCACCTTCGTAAGCGGCGCCGAGCAACCCGGCGAGTTCACGGACGAGCATGCTACAAAGCTATGTTATGCCCATCGACCCGTCCGCCGTCATCGCGCCCACGGCGCGCGTGCATCCGGATGCATCCATCGGACCACAGACCATCATCGGCGAGTACTGCGTCATCGAGAGGGACGTGATCATAGGCGCCTTCTGCCGGCTTGAGCCCTACGTCTTCATCAAGCGCTGGACCACGCTCGGCGACCGCAACGAGATCTCCGCCGGAACGGCGCTTGGCACGGACCCGTTCGACAAGTCGTTTACGGGCGAGCGCAGCTACCTGCGCATCGGCAGCGGCAACCGCATCCGGGAGCACTTCACCATCTCCCGCGGGACGAAGCCGGAATCGGAGACTGTGGTTGGGGACGGGAACTTCATAATGTCTTCCGGCCACATAGCGCACAACGCGCGCGTGGGCAGCAACACGGTAATTGCGAGTTGTGCGCTGCTGGCCGGCTATGTCGAGCTCGAGGACCAGGCTTTTATATCGGGCAACGTTTCAATTCATCAGTACTCGAAGATCGGGCGGCTGGCGATAGTGGGCGGCAACTCGGCCGTTAACCTGGACCTGCCGCCGTTCTTCACCTATGTGGGCGAACGCGCGCGGCCGGTGGGATTGAACGTGGTTGGGATGAAGCGGGCGGGATTCACAGGGGAGGAGATTTCATCAGTGAAGCGGTGCTACCGGCTGTTGTACCGCTCCGGTCTGAAACTGGCGGACGCGCTTGCGCGTATCGAGACGGAAGTAGCGACGCCGCAGGCGCTCGAACTGGTGCGCTTCTGCCGGCGAAGCGAGCGCGGCATCGTCAGAGAGGATGCCGCTCAAGCCGCGCATCTGCGTTTCAGCCGATGATGTTGCGGCAGTGAATCCGCCGGCGCTTCCACCCGAAAACTATGGCCGACGTCACCAGGACAAGTCCCACCTCCGTCCCCCGATCACCGCTCCGCCCGTCAGAATTGCGCGGCGCGTGGCGACAAGCACCGCCGCACCGATTCCCGCCGCCGAAATCGAGAGCAGTATGGTGGCGTCGAACGAGGTCCAGTACCCAACCAGCGCGGCAGTGGGATCGTACCAGACTTTTCCGTACAGCGGCGGCGTGCCGAGCGCCAGCATGCACGCCACCGCCAGCGCCGCGCCCCCCGCCACAGTGATATAGCCGCTGAAAATATCGCGTATTGCCCTGCGCCATATACTCCCCCGCGCGAGCACGCCCAGCGGCAGGCGGCTGATGGGCTCAAACGCAGGCGCGATGAGCATGCCGGCCAGCACGAGATGCAGCGCGCCGACCGCGAGTCCCAAACAGGCCAGAAAGCCCGAGACGAACATGACGACGAGCGCGTTGGCCGTCATACCGCCTTCCTGCTGCATCAATAAATCCAATTCTTCCCAAGGCAACTCGGTGGAACCGCTCCGCAACTCTCCAGCCTTCGGAGGAGAGATCATGCCGGCCGGTTCCACCGTAGTCACAACGATTTCGGGATGGACCCTGAGCCTGCCGTCGATGATGCGAAAGAGCCTGAGCAGGCCCTGATCAGTAACATCGAGCACGATTACATCCCCCGGCGGAACGACGGAAGCGCCATGATACAACTCCAGCGAGACCAGCCCATGCAGACTTCCGAGCTCCGACACAAGGCCTTCAGTTTGGTCGAATGGGACGGCGATACGTGTCAACCTCGGCATATCCTGATTGTCCGTCAAAGAGATCCAACCAGATTAACTTTGCTTAAGGTATTGACCCGGCCGCTCTCGATTAATACATTGAATGAATGGACCGCACCAGGCGTATCGCGCTGGGGACATTGGGGATCGGCGTCGCAGCGGTCGCGATCGCCGGTTTCTCATGGCGGCATTGGGCGCAGGCTCCTTCGAAGCCGGATGCGCCTCTCACCGCAGCCGCCGTTATCTCCCAGCCGAAGATCACCAAGGAAGACCTGCCCGTCGGGCGCGGAGACACGCTCGAGAAATTGCTGGGCCGCGCGGGCGTCGAACCCGCCGTGAGAGCGGAGATGATCGGCGCGCTCAAAGGCGTGTTCGATTCGCGCAGGTTGCGGGCGGGCACGGCGCTGACGCTGACCCGCAAGGATGACGTGCTGGAGAGTATCTCTTATTCGATAGATCCCGACCACCGGCTGGAACTGGCGGGGGCGCCGGGGTCTTTCAAGGCGTCGGTGATCGATGTTCCGGGGACGGTCAAAGTGGTGCCGGTTTGCGGCGTTTTGCGCAGTTCCCTGTTCGAAAGTATGGAAACGGCGGGCGAGCGCCCGGAGTTGGCGATTTACATAGCCGAGATCTTCGCCTGGGACCTGGATTTCTATACCGATCCGCAGGAAGGGGACCAGTTCTGCGCGCTGGTGGAGAAGAAGGTATACGACAATGGGCAGCAATCCACTTATATGCGCATCCTGGCCGCGCGATACATCAATGCCGGCAGAGCTTATGAGGGTTTCCTGTTCGCGGACGGTGAAGGCAAAGGGCATTACTACACCGCCGATGGCAGATCGCTGCAAGCGGCTTTTTTGCGTTCGCCCATGAAGTTCGAGGCGCGGATCAGCTCGCATTTTTCCCGGAGCCGCTTTCACCCGGTGCTGAAGATCTACCGGCCGCACATGGGAACCGATTACGCGGCCCCGGCGGGCACGCCGGTGCAGGCGATCGCCGCGGGAACGGTTGTTTCTTCCGGGTACTCGGGCGCAGCCGGCAACATGGTACGGATACGGCACGCGAATGGGTACGAGAGCTACTACATGCACCTGTCGCGGCGCCTGGTGCGCGCCGGGCAGAGAGTGGACCAGGGACAGCGGATAGGCCTTGTCGGAGCGACGGGCCTGGCCACCGGACCGCACCTGGATTTCCGGATACGCAAGAACGGGCAGTACGTGAACTTTGAACGTATGCGGCCGCCGCGCGCGACGAGGCTCGCGGCGGGACAAATGCCGGCGTTCACTGCCGACCGCGACCGCTATATAACAGCAATAGACGCGGCGCTGAAGACGGGCGAAGCCACTCTCGCCGCGCACAGCGCGCCCGCGACGGCTGCCTCCGTCGATTAGAAGCCCGCGCGCGCGTTCGATGAAGCTGGGATAGGGCCGGACACCGGCGCGCCCGCAAAAATGCAGAACGCGCAAGCGCTGGATGTGGTCAGAAACGCGGGCCGCCGCGAGCCGGATCGGGGCCTGGAGGAACCGGCGGGAGAAAGACGCGAGAGCCGGCAGCGCCAGCCGGCGCTGGCGCACTTTCAGGAGGTCCGGACTGAACAGACTCCGGCGCCGGTTCGACGTGCACGAGCACGTCGGCAACCCAGTCCAGTTCGGAGCGAATGCGCATCCGGACATCGGTGGCTATGTCGTGCGAGGCCCGCACGGTCATATCCGGATGGACCTCGAGGTGCAGGTCGACGTGGTACTGGAAGCCGGTCTTGCGGGCGAAGCACTTTTCGACGCCGAGCACGCCGGGGACTTCCATAGCAACAGCACGCAAGCGCTCCATCAGGCGGCCTTCGGGCATTGTGTCCATGAGCTGCAACGAGGTGTCGCGCACGACGCGGATCGCCGTGAAGAAGACGATGAGGCCGACGGCGAAGCCGCCGAAGTGATCGGCCATGAGGAAACGGCCCGGGTCGTAGAGCGTCAGCCCGACTGCGATGAGCGCGGTAATGGCGGAGAGAATATCGACCATGTCGTTCCAGCCGTCTGCGATCAGCGCCGCGCTCTGAATGCGGCGACCGACCCGGAACTTGCTTGCGGACAGCACGGCCTTGACAACCATCGAGCCGAGCAGAGGCCAGACGGTGTAAACGGCGGGCGGCGCGTGCATCTCGCCCAAGCCGCGCAGCGAGTTGTAGCAGATGCCGGCCGCCCCGAGGCCGAGGATCACTCCAACCGCAAGGCCGGTAAGCATCTCGAACCGGCCGTGGCCGTACGGGTGTTCGTCGTCGGGCGGGCGCGCGGCGATGAAGAGGCCGAAAACGACGATGGTGGATGCGATGACATCGCCTGCCGACTCAAATCCGTCGGCGATCACGGAAGTCGAACCGCCCAGCCAGCCGAGCAGGATTTTTGCGATGGCGAGCGAAAGGCTGCCCAGGACGCTGAGAAGCGCCACGCGGCGGCCTGCATCAGACCGGCGCGCCCGCTCGGGATTTGCGGCGGCTTGAGAGGGAACCATTTTCAGTGGTTGAGGACACGCTGTGATGCTTCTGTCGATTATCTCTGATTCCCCTTCATCATGGAGACGCGGGCGGGACGGGCCCGGTTGCCTGCGCCGGATCGCCGGCACGATCGGGAGTCGCACGAGCGCTGCCCGGCACGGACTGGAGTACGGCCAGGGACGCCTGATACGATTTTGCGGCGGACGAGCCGGGCGGCGATGTGAAGCACCCGCAATGCCGTCCGGGAGAGGCGGCTCGCGTGCCGTTGTGTACGGACCATTGCAGGAGTGAACTTGCATTAAGCGCTCCGTTTGAGGCAATCTAGAGGGCTTTCCCCTATGCGCATCCGAATCCTGTACCACGACCACTGTTTTGACGGCGCTGCCGCCGCAGCTTTCTTCAGCCGCTTCATCGCGGGCAGGTTCCACCCGGATGCGGAGTTCCATTACACAGGACTGGCGCACAAGGCGGGCGCGCTGTTCGAGCCCGGCATGTTCGACGGTGACGAGAACGCCATCGTCGATTTCAAGTACTCGCCGGACCCCCGGGTCACCTGGTGGTACGACCATCACCAGAGCGCGTTCCTCACGCCCGAGGATGCCGAGCACTACCAGCGAGACAAGAGCGACCGCAAACTGTACGACCCGGCATTCCGATCCTGCACGAGCTTCATCGCTTCGGTGGCGCGCGAACGCTTCGGATTCGAAGCGCCTGACCTTGCTGAACTGGTGAAATGGGCCGAGATCATCGACGGGGCGCAGTACGAGAATGCGAAAACCGCCGTGGAACTTCCGGCTCCGGCGATGAAGTTGACGCTCGTCATCGAAGGCGTGCCGGGGTCCGATACGGTGCAGCGCGTAATCCGGTGGATGCAGCACCGCGGGTTCGAGGAGATTCTAGCCGAGCCCGAGATCGCGCGCGAGTATGCGCGCCTGCACGAGCGGCATTTGCGCGCGATAGACGTCATCGGCAAGCGCGCTGAATGCCGCAACGGAGTGGTCTATTTCGATCTGATCGACCAGGACCTCGAAGGATACAACAAGTTCATACCGTATTACTTGTTTCCGGAGTCGGTCTACACGGTTTCTGTAAGCACGGCGAGCTACAGAACCAAGGTGTCGGTGGGTTCGAATCCGTGGGCACGCGGACCGCTGGCGCACAATCTGGCATCGATCTGCGAACGCTACGGCGGCGGTGGGCACGCGCGTGTCGGCGCGATCAGTTTTGACAAAGGCGATTCCGAGGGCGCGCGCCGCGCGGCGGCGGAAATCCGCGAAACGCTGGCTCAGTAACCTCCCACTACCGGTGCGGCACCTCGTCAAGCTCGCTCTGCTTTGGTGTGCCGGACAAATCGGCGGGACAGCCTGCATCGGGCGCAGCAAATGGCGCTCCCGCCGCTTGCTGATCCTCGCATACCACAGCGTGGGGGTGGCCGACGAGCATGCCTGGAACCCGGCTTTCTCGATGACGGCAGCCGCGCTCGAGAATCGTCTGAAGATCATAAAGCGGGAGAACTGCACGGTTCTGCCGCTTATCGAGGCGCTCGAACTGGTCCGTTCCGGCGGGCTGCCCGAGCGCGCTGTGTGTCTCACTTTCGACGACGGGCTTTTCGATTTTAAGGAACGCGCGTATCCGGTGATCAGCAGCTTCGGCTATCCGGTGACGGTGTTTCTCCCCACGCTCTACTGCCGGTTCAATCGACCTGTATTCGAGCCGGCGTGCGCGTACATTCTCTGGAAAGGGCGCAAACGTACCCTGGACCTTTCCGCGATCACCGGCGGCGATCACGGCACGCTGGACCTGGCATCGCACGCAGCGCGTGAGTACGCCAGGAAAGCGGTCCTCAACGCGGCAAAGCCGCTCACCATTCAGGAACGCGACGATCTGGCCGCCCGGCTCGCCGCAAGCGCAGGTGTGGATTACGAGGAAATGTGCGGCAGGCGCATTCTCACTTTGCTGAATCCGGCTGAGGTGACGGCTTTATCCCGCGCCGGGGTGGATTTCCAACTCCACACGCACACCCATTGCATGCCGCCGGACCGTGAGGGGCTCGCCCGCGAAATAGAGCGCAACAGGGCGGAGATCCGCGCCATGACCGGGAAGACGCCCGTGCACCTGTGTTATCCCGAGGGCGTTCACGGCCCGCAGTTCAGGCCGTGGCTGAGGGACTTGAACGTGATTTCGGCCAGCACATGCGAAGCCGGTCTGGTGAGCGCCGGCGCCGAACCGCTGGCGATTCCGCGGTGGATCGACAGCGAAATGCAGGGGGATTACGTCTTTGAGGCCTGGCTGTCCGGGCTGGCATCGCTCCTGCCGCATCTGGGGTACAAGACCAGCGCAGGCCCGCGGCATGCACCGCCGGGCAGCCACGATCTGGGGTAGCCCCAGCCGCATCACCCGAGCATCTGCTGCGCCCGTATGAGGCGCGCACGAACCGCAACGCCGTTCGGGCAATTGACGCTGCATGAATTGCAGTCTGCGCAGTGCATCTTGCGCGCTTCCTCGGGCAGTTCGAGGTATCTGGAACGCGCCATCGCGAACTGGCCGTAGCCTTCCGCGTAGCTCAGGAACCGCAGGGTATCGGCGACGCGAACCCCTTTTTCGCAAACGCCCGTGCAGGCGCCGCACATGCGGCAATAGAGCGGGCGGATGTAGGCGAGTTGCGCCGCGAGCAGCTTTTCATCGTCCGCCCCATAAGGCTCCGACATGGCGCGGAAGTTCTCATCGAGTTGGTCGAAATCCGTCATGCACACGATGGCGGTGTCGACGGACTTGTTCTTCAGCGCCCACTTGATAGCGGCGAGCATGGCGCCTTCCTGCTTGAGGGTGGCGGCAAGCGCGTCGGGATTGGCTCCGTACAGGCGATCGCCGCGCCGGATGCGGCTGAAACCGCCCGCCAGCACCTTCATGGCGACGATGCCCATGCCGGCCTCGCGGGCAGCCTGAATGGCGTGCGTAACATCCGGCTTCATGGTGAAGTTATAGCTGACAAGCGCGACGTCGGTGGCCCGGCGTTTCACGAGAAACTCAAGCATGCCGGGCATGTTGAAGTGCGAGCTTACGCCGGCCAAGCGGATCTTGCCGGCCTTCTTGGCGGCTTGCTGGGCTTCGAGCAGATCGTCTGTAACTTCCTCGGGCGTGTTGCGGCTGTGGAGATACCAGATGTCCAGGTAGTCGGTGCCGAGTTCGCGGAGGCTGGTGTCAAGATCGGCCAGGGCCGCTTCTTTCGACTTCGCCATCGACTTGCTGGAGATAATAACTTTGGAGCGCCTGCTCTTCAGCGCGGCGCCGACCATGCGCTCATTGTTTCCGCCCTGGTAAACGCGCGCCGTATCGAAGTAATTGATGCCGAGGTCGGCTGCGCGTTCGATGACGGCGGGGTCCGAAGTTGTCATGCAGCCGAAACCGAGCGAGGCCACCTGCAAGCCTGTCTTCCCGAACTGCCGCATGTCGATTTTCGGTTCGGCTGCCGTTGCGCCCAAGCCTGGGGCAGCCAGCGCCGCCGCGATGAAACCGCGGCGCGAAGTCGTGCTTTTCATGGCAGGAATTGTAGCAGGCACGCGGAAGACCTCGCTCGAGCGGCCGGCGGGCGCGCGGCGGCAAGTGCGCTCGGCCTCGGCCGGGACTTAGGATGCGCTCCCGGCACCTCGAAATAAACAATCGTCGAGACGCCCGGCGCGGATCGGGGATTCCGGAGAGAAGGAATGCACCTAGCGAAACACCGGCTCGACCGTGCCAACGCCCTTGATGCCGATAAGCATAATTTGGATGGCCATAGCCGCCTGAAGGAAGGCCAGCACGCCTCCGAGGACCTGTAGAACCAACAGCAGTCCCGGAATCGAGATTACGGCGTCGTTGAAGAACATGACCAGGAGATCGAGGATAAGGATGGCGACCAGGGCAACTGCGATGGCGGGCCACATGGCGGGGTCTCCGCGTGCGAGCATCACGAAAATGAGTATTGCGGCCACACCGGCAGGCGGGATGATGATAGGCGTCGCAAGCGGCGAAGCCGCGAGTTGGAGAGCACCCGGCCGGACCGCCGGCAACTCAAAGGCGCGCGGGCGCGCGAACAATACGAAGAAGACAGCGATCAGGAGGACCAGGCCACCCGCGATCCTGACTGCGTCCAGCGAGATGCGGTACTTAAGAACGAACGTCTCACCACCCAGGGCGACGAGCGCGGCTATTCCGAAGGCTATCGCCGTGCCCAAGATGGCCACCTTCCGCTTGAACTCCCGGTCCGCGCCCTGAGTGAGCTGCGCGAACGCCGGAATTAACTTTACTGGTCCAATCAGAATGAAGAAGACGGTAAAGACGAACGAGAGGAGATCCATCGCCATAACCTGCCACCCAACGTTGCTCCATCCCTGCCGTTAATCTACATCACACTTCTCCCTCTAGCCCAGATAGCCCCGCAGAGAATCTTCGCTACCAGCGCATCCGGGTAGAGCGCGATTGGCGCCGCCAGGGCCTGGATCTGTTCAGCGCTGTGCTTGGCAGACTGCTGCTCCTGTTGCGCGTACGCGCTCTGTGACGCGATCCCGGCGAGAATTGAGCTCAGCATAACGGCAGAATTCGCCTTACAGTGGTTGCTCCGCTCATAACTCCCACGCCCCTGTACGAGTTGGCGGATGGTCTCCACTCTTGGTTTCAGGGAATCCGGTTCGACTCAGAGCGACTCTCCGGTTTGTAAACTGCCGGACACTCGGCTGCTCGCAGGAAAGCGGCTGAAAACGCTAGTCCGTGTTGCCCTGTTTCGACTGGGCTACTGCGTGGATGTTGATTTCGACCCGGGGGCTGATGCCCAGAAATAGCGTGCTTGGGTTCTTAATGCCCCACTTGACATTGAGCACGACGAACTTCGCGGTGACCGCCCGGCGTACCCGCGGCTGACGAACCCGGTCTACACCGGGCAGATGCTGCGCAATAGCACGCTCTATCCCGGCTGGAGCGCACAGGCACTCCCTCTGAAACGCCGCATACCGTGCCTGCGCCGCACCAGTTTGCGTTACGATAACAATGTTGGCGCGACTGGATCGGGGGGATCCGGCTCTGAACCGCTCCGGCCGGAGCTGAAACGGTGCCGAAACCGAAGATGCCGTATTCGGATGCGTTCAGAGTAATCCGGTACTCCCAGGTGGCGGAAACAGGCGATATTGTTCTGGTTGTTGGGTTTAGAGAGGGCCCTTAGCTCAGCGGTTAGAGCAGCGGACTCATAATCCGTTGGTCGTAGGTTCAAATCCTACAGGGCCCACCACCACTTCCGGCCAGTTCACTGAGCCACGCGAATGGTTCTTTCCAGCCGGATGTCAGCGGAGGAGGCGCCCACCATCAACTTCACCGGTTCGGCTTCCACAACCCAGCGGTGCTCCGCTTCATTCCAGTAGGCCAGGTCGCTTGCCTTTAACGGCACGGTAACCTTCTGCGTGCGCCCGCTGCGAATCGCGACGCGCGCGAACCCCTTCAGTTCCTTCTCCGGGCGCTCCACCTTCGAGCCCATGTGCCGCACGTAGAACTGCACAACCTCGTCGCCGTCGCGCGGGCCTTCGTTCTTCACGTCAACGCTGATCGTGATTTGGCCATCAGGCTTCAGCGTTGCTGAGCTCGCTCGCAAGTTGCGGTAGCTGAACGTGGTGTAGCTCAGCCCGTGACCGAACGCGTACAGAGGGTCGCCCTTGTAGTACATGTACGTGCGGCCGTGGCGGAGATTGTAGTCCATCATCGGCGGAAGCTGGTCTATTGAACGGACCCAGGTCCGCGTCAGCCGCCCGGCGGGGTTGTAGTCGCCGAACAGCACGTCGGCGATGCCGTTGCCCTCCTCCTGGCCGTTGTGCGAGGTGTGCAGGATCGCTGGAACGTTCTCCTGCGTCCAGTTGATGGCGTAAGGGCCGCTCGAGACCAGCACGACGACCGTCTTCGGGTTCGCTGCATAGACCGCTTTGACCAGGTCTTCATCGCGCAGAGCCAGCGAGGTGCGGTCAGCGCCTTCCATACTCTCGCCGGGGTCCTCGCACCCTTTGTTAGCCAGGAGGCCCATCAGCAATTGCTGGGGCGTGCGGTTGCACGTGGGGTGATTGCCCACGACGACGATGGCGACGTCCGCCGCTGCTGCTGCTTTCGCCGCGGCGCCGCCGGTGTTGTCCACGGCGTAGGTCACCCTTGTGTGGGGTCGCAGGGCGTTCTTGATGCCCTCCAACGGTGTCACGGCATAGGGTGGTGTGCCGCCGTAGAAGTCCGGCAGGACCTCGTTAGCCAGCTTCCCTATGATAGCCACCGACGTAAGCTTGCCGCGGCTCAACGGAAGCAAGTTGTTCGAATTCTTCAGGAGGACGATGGATTCGCGCGCCACCTGCCGCGCGATCATGTTGTGCTCGGGCGAGTTCACCGGATTCGGTTCGCCCTTCATTCTTGTGTACGGCACCAGTTCGGGCGGGTCGAGCAGGCCCAGCCGGATCTGCGTGCGGATGCTGCCGCGCAGGGCGGCATCGATATCGGCTTCCGTCAAGAGCCTTTCGTCCAAGGCGCCGCGAACAGCCTTCTTGTAATCCTCCGCGACCGTAAGGAACATGTTGATGCCGGCCTTGACGGAGGCGGCGGCTGCGGCGCTGAGGCTTGCATATGCCTTGTGCCGGCTCACGAGGTTGGCCAGCGAGCCGGCATCGGTGCAGATAATGCCATCCACACCCCACTCCTTCATCGCGATATCGCGAAGCATGGGGTGCACGGTCATCGGCTTCTTGTTCCAGGCGTTGTAAGACGCCATGAAGCACTTGGCGCCGCCCTCGACGAAGCCCATACGGAACGGCACTGAGTAGTATTCGCGAAGCAGGCGCTCGTCGAAATCGGACGAGGAGCCGTAGCGGTCGGCCTCGTTGCTGTTCGCCAGGAAATGTTTGAGCAGAGAGGCCGCCTGCCAGTACCGGGGATCGTTGCCTTGAATGCCCTTGATGAGCGCAACGGCGATGGCGCCGTTGAAAAACGGATCCTCACCGTAGGTTTCCTGGGTGCGGCCCCAGCGGGGGTCGCGGCTGAGGTCGGCGTTGGGTGTGAGGAGCACCAGGAAGCCCTTGGGGTTGAGTTTGTTCTCGACGATGTAGCGCGCCTCGGAGCCGATTACGTCGCCGGCGCGGCGGACCAGGTCCGGGTCCCAGGTATGCGCGAGGCCGATGCCTTGAGGGAACTGTGTTGTCGGGATGGGTGTGGCGCGCATGTCCGCGGGCGCCTGGGGGATCGCAGCGACCAACTGGTGAATGGGTCCGCCGATCGCAACTCCGCTAAGCGCCTCGCCGATGGGCGTGCCGGGGATGCCGAGCCGCTGCACGGCGACGCCGGACGTGCCGAGACCGTCGATTTTCTCATCGAGCGTCATCAACGAGAGCACGTTGTCGATGCGCTTTTCGATATCCAGCGTGGGATCCTGAAAGGTGTACCGCTGCTGCGGCACAGCTGGCAGGGCCGCCAGCAGCGCGATTCCGGCAAACAGCGTGCTATTCAAGGAGATCTCCTTCCCGGCCTTCTGTTTTAGCAGATCCGGAAGGCTGGAGAAGTGCTTGAGAACCGGCCGGACGCGCCGCGCCGCTCAGCTTTGCGCGAACACGAGATAACGGGTGGCCGGGCGATAGCCCATGCGCTCGTACAGGCGATAGCCCGAAGCGCTCGATTGCAGGATGGTGCGGCGTATGCCGCATCGCGCCGCGGTATCGGCCAGCGCGTGACGCATTACCGCCTCGGCGTAACCGCGGCGCTGGCGTTCGGGAAGCGTGCCTACGGCATACACGCCGACAACGCCCGCGCAAACCAGCGTCGCCGCGCATGTGACGATCTCGCCGCGGTCGATACCGACATAACCGGCCAGCGGACCGCGCCACGTGCTCTCGGATTCGTAGACAGCACGGGCAGCGGCGCGGGGAACGCCGAAAGCCTGGCACATCAAATTGGTGAAGCCCCCGCGCGTGAAGCCATCCTCGACGCGGCGGTACTCGAGCGGCGGAAGGGGCAGCGCGGGCTCGCTGATGCCATCGGCCTGCATGGCCGGCAGTTGTGTTACGAAACCGAGGCCGACATCGCCGCAGATGCGCTCGGCGCTGTCGATGACCTCGGGCGTGAGCCAGCCCGCGCACAGCCACACGGACCAGGGGAGCCTGCGGTCTTCGTAGAACGAGGCGGCGTCTTCAAGGCGCGCGGCGAGTTGAGCCGGCGTGGAGACCGGCGCGGTGAGGCAGGCGGAGTTGAACATCGCGTAGTCCACGCGCGAAGACACCAGCAGGAGGCCGGACGCCTCGCGTGTTTCCCCGCCCCGGCGCGCCAGCGCGAACACGGCGAGCGTGGCCCGCAGGTTAGCGTCCATCTGCTCGAACCCGCTCACGGAGTCATCACATCAGACTCACCGGATCCACGTCAATGACGAGCGCCGTAGCCGGCCATTTCCGCTCGAGCGCGTAGGCTCGCAGAGAGTTGAGCGCCGCCCGCAGCGCCTTCCTCGCGGCCGCTTTCAGCAGCAACTGATACCGGTATTCGGCCTTGAGCCGCGGCACCGGGGCCTCTGCCGGACCGAGCACGCGCATTCCCTCGGGCGCGGGTGTGAGCAGCTTTCCCAGTTCGCAGGCTTTGCGCTCGGCTTCCTCGCGTTCGCGCGCGCGCACCAGCACGTTCGCCAGCGCCGCGAACGGCGGGTAGCGCATGGCGCGGCGGAACTGCAACTCCTTGGCAAAGAACGCGTCGTAATCGTGCGCGGCGGCCATTCGCACGGCGTAGTGGTCCGGGTTGATGGTCTGGATGAGCACCTCGCCGGGCAACTCGCCTCGTCCCGCCCTGCCGGCAACCTGCATCAGCAATTGAAAAGTTCGCTCGGCGGCGCGAAAATCCGGCATACCGAGTCCGACGTCGGCAGAGACCACGCCCACGAGCGTGACATTGGGAATGTCGTGCCCTTTTGCGATCATCTGCGTGCCGACGAGGATATCGTACTCGTGATCGCGGAAGCCGGCGAGTATTGTCTCGTACCGCCGCTTGCCGGTGACGGTGTCGCGATCCATACGCGCGATGCGGGCAGCCGGCAACATCCGGTGCAACTCCTCTTCGACTCTCTCCGAACCGGTGCCGAGGAAATAAAGGTGCTCGTCGCGGCAGTGCGGGCATTGCGCCGGCACGCGCATGGCGTAGTTGCAGTAGTGGCAGAGGAGGCGGTTGTCGCGCCGGTGATATGTGAGCGTGACGGCGCAGTTGGCGCACTGTATCCGCTCGCCGCAAGCGCGGCACGCAACGAAACTCGAGAACCCGCGCCGGTTGAGCAGCAGCATCGTCTGCTCTCCGGCGGCGAGACGCGCCTCCACTTCCTCGGTCAACCGGCGCGAGAACACGGATTGCCTGCGCGTTTCGAGGAACTCCTCGCGCATATCGATCAGCTCGACACGGGGCATCGGCCGCCTCTCGATTCGTTCGGGAAGCGTAAGGAGAGTGTATTTGCCGCGCTCGGCGTTATAGCGGCTCTCCAGGCTCGGCGTGGCGGAGCCGAGCACGATGCACGCGCCCGCGGCCTGCGCGCGCACCACGGCGACATCGCGCCCGTTGTAGCGCGGCGTTTCCTCCTGCTTGTAACTTTGATCGTGCTCCTCATCCACAACAACGAGGCCGAGATTCCGGACCGGAGCGAACACGCCGGAGCGCGTGCCTACCACGACCTCCGCTTCGCCAGATCTTATCCTGCGCCACTGCGCGGCGCGCTCGGCATCTCCAAAAGCAGAATGCAGAATGGCGACGCGGTTGCCGAAACGGTGGTGGAACTGCCCGGCGACGGCGGGCGTTAAAGCGATCTCCGGCACCAGCAGGAGCGCGCCGCGCCCGGTTGCAAGCGTCGCCTCGATGGCGCGCAGGTACACCTCCGTCTTACCGGATCCCGTCACCCCATGGAGCAGAAACGCGTGGAAGCTGCGCGCCTCGATTGCCGAGCGCACGGCCTCGAACGCGGCTTGCTGGCCGGCGTTTAGAACGTGCCGCCCGCGCGGGGGCTGCCAGGACAGCGGAGAATTGTCCGGCCGCAGCGAAACCACGCCCGCCCGAGCCAGCGCGCGCGCGGCCTGGCTTGCTTGGGCAACCGCCTCTTCCACCTGTTTCAGGTTGTGAGAGCCCGGGTGCAGCTCGAGGTACGCGAGCAGCTCGCGTTGGGATTTGGGGAGCTTATGATGAGGCAGCTTCTCTTCCGGCCGCTTCAACAGCTCGATCCGCAGCCGCGTGGAGGGAGCGCGCAGCGGGTCGCGATCCGCCTCGACGTCCTCGGCTTCGATGAAGCCGCGTTTCTCGAGCGAACGAATAGCGTTCTTCGCCGCCGGCACTTTCTTCAGCAAATACGGCGCCGAGAGGCTTCGAAACTCGAGCATGCGCAGCAGCTCCATCTGCGGATCCTGGCCGGAGCCCGCCAGCGCAAGCTGCCGCAGCGCATCGCGCCCTTTGTCCGTCAGCGAGTAGTTCTTGCCGCGGCGGATCTCCGCCGCGAGCGGCAGCATCCCGCGAAGCACCTCCCCGAGCGGCGCGCAGTAGTACTCCGCCATCCAACGGCCAAGCGAGATGAGCTCCGCCGTGAGCGCAGGCTCTTCATCGAGCAGGCGCAGCGCCTGCCGCGCCGCCACTTGCGGCGCATCGTCGTGAACCGCTAGAACAACTCCGGTTAGCTTGCGCGCGCCGAACGGCACGGTAAGCCGGCAGCCCGGCTGTGCGCGGTGGCGCAGGGACTCGGGCAGTTCGTAAGTGAACGGCTGGTCGAGCGGCACCGGAAGGCAGACGTCGGCGAAGCGCGGCATCAGTCCCGCCGGGCAGTTCGCAGGGCCATTACATTCTCGGAAACAGCGGCTTGACGGCCGGGTATGCAGCCTTGAAGACCTCGTAGAAGCCGGCATACGCGGCGGCCGTTTCGGGCCGCGGGCAAACCGAATCGACCTCGCGAATCGCGACGCGGCAGACCTCGGGCACCGAGGAGTACTCGCCCGTTCCCGCGACCGCCAGCAGCGCCGCGCCGTACGCGGAACCTTCCTGCGTCTCCAGCACGACCACGCGCTTGTTGAAAATGTCCGCCAGCATCTGGCGCCAGAAGGGGCTCTTCGCGCCGCCGCCGGATGCCCGCACTGAGGACACCGCAACGCCCAGCTCTTCGATGATCGCGAGGCAATCCTTCTGGCTGTAGCTGACGCCTTCGAGCAGCGCGCGGATGAGATCGGCGCGCGTGTGTTTTGCCGTGATTCCGATCCAGCCGCCGCGGGCCAGCGCATCCAGGTGAGGCGTGCGCTCGCCCATCAGATACGGCAGCCACACGAGGCCGTTCGAGCCGGCCGGCGCGCAGGCTGCCTCGGCCGTCAGGGAATCGTATTCCGTGCCGGGCGCGAGCTGGTTACGGAACCATTGCAGGCTGAGCCCGGCGCCCTGAGTGACGCCCATGACGTGCCACTTGCCGCGAACGGCGTGGCAGAACGTGTGCACGCGGCCGGCAGGGTCGTACTCCACCTTCTCCATGTGCGCGAAGACCACGCCGGAGGTGCCCAGCGTGTCCGAGACGATACCCGGCTCGACGATGCCGTTGCCCACCGCGCTGGACGCCTGGTCGCCCCCGCCGCCGACCACCGGCGTGCCCTCTTTAAGGCCGGTAGCCCTGGCCGCGGCAGCGCTGATGCGGCCGGTAATATCGCTCGATTCATAAACTTCCGGCAGCAGGCTGCGGTCCAGCCCAAGCGCGTCCATCATGTCGTAGGACCAACGCCGGTTCACGACGTCGAACATCGCGGTGCCGGAGGCGTCGGAGACCTCGGTGGCGTAGTCGCCCGTAAGGCAGAGGCGTACGTAGTCCTTGGGCAGCAGCACCTTGCGCGCCCGCTCGAAATTTCGCGGTTCGTTATCACGCACCCAGAGCAACTTAGGAAGAGTAAAACCGGTGAGCACGGGGTTGGCGATGTATTGAAGCACCCGTTGTTTCCCGAGCTTCCCGTTCACCCAATCCACCTGGGCCTGGCTGCGCTGGTCGCACCAAATAAGCGAGGGCCGGATAACCTGCCCCGCGGCATCCAGCAGCACCAGCCCGTGCATCTGGCCCGAGAGGCCGACGCCCTTGACGTCCGCGCCGGTCGCGCCCGCCTCAACGAGGACGCCGCGGATCGCTTCCTGCGCGGCATCCCACCAGTTCTCGGGCCGCTGTTCCGCCCAAAGCGGCCGCTCCATACGCATGTCTTCGTGCAGCGCGGTATAGCCTGCCCGCACTCTACCCTGGGCGTCTACGAGCAAAGCCCGTGAGCCGCCCGTTCCGATGTCGATTCCGAGCCAATACATACTTAAATGACTTTACCGCAGGAGAAACAGCAGCGCCGGGGCGCATGCCAGTTCCGGCGCCTCAATTTTCCGTTTCGCCGGGCGTACCCTACTTCTGGTCGTAATCGCCGAGCCTCCGGACCCAGATGTTGCGGTACCTGACCGGCTGGTTGTGGTCCTGGAGCATCAGCGGCTCTTCGGGGCCGTGTGGAGCGTATGTACCCACCTGACGGTAGGCCATGCGGCCGATGATCTCCTTGTGATGATGTACGACGACGCCGTTAAACAGAACCGTCACGTAGGCCGGCTTCACCAGTTTGTCATTCTCGAACTTGGGCGCTTCGAAGATAATGTCGTAGGTCTGCCACTCGCCTGGCGCGCGGGCGGGGTTTACGAGCGGTGGCCACTGGCCGTAAATGGCGCCGGCGCCGCCATCGGCATACGTCAGGTTGTCGTAAACATCGAGGACCTGGATCTCGTAACGGCTCATAAGGAGAACGCCGCTGTTGCCGCGCGACTGGCTGCGGCCCTGAACGTCCTTCGGAATCTGCCACTCTATGTGGTACTGCGCGGTGCCGAACTTCTCCTTGGAGATCAGATCGCCCGTGTGCGGCACAATCTGGATGTAGCCGTTCTCCACTTTCCATCGCGGCTCGACGGTTCGCCCGCGGCGTGACTGGACCCACTTCGAGAGATCCTTCCCGTCGAACAACACGACGGCATCCGAGGGTGGGGGCACCGGCTTGTCACACGCCGCCGGCGCGGTCACCTTGCGCGGGCGCGGGCGGTTCAAATCGTGCACGCGCCAGGGCTGGCCGGGCAGCATCGGCGTATCGTCGAAACCAAGATCGCCCTTTTCGTACTGCTGCTGGAACGCAACAAGGCCCGCCACCGAGAACAACGCTACGGAGGCGACGAAAACGCGCTTCATCATGAAAAGTCAGAGTAGCGCATTCATTGGCGGTTGTGAGAGCTGGCCGGCGGATCCGCCGCATGCGCCCGCGCGGCTACTCGCGGCTCCGGGCTACGTCGTAGCGGCTGAGCGTGTCTGCGTACCGGGAGACGCCCTTAAAAAGGGCCTCCGCAACACGCCTGCGGTAGTCGTTGCGTTTAAGCAGACGCTCGTCGCGCGGGTTGCTGATGAAGGCTATTTCGGTAAGCACGGAAGGGATCTGCGCTCCTATCAGCACCATGAACGGCGCTTTCTTCACGCCGCGGTTGCGTACCCCGCGGCCGCGCATCAAACCCGTGAAGAGCGCGTCCTGGATTATGCCGGCCAGTTCCCGCGACTCGTTTACCTTCTCGTTCTTCGCGATCTTCTCGACCAAAGCGGGGTAATCCTTGATGGTCTCGCCCGATGTGGCATTCTCGCGCGCGGCGACGTCCATCGCCGACTGGTCTGTTGTGAAGTTCAGGTAAAACGTTTCGGGGCCCGCAATCCGCGCGCTGGCCGAAGCGTTCGCGTGGATCGAGATGAACAGATCGGCGTGCTGGCGGGTGGCGAGAGCCGTCCGCTCTTCCAGGGGAACAAAGACGTCATCGGTGCGCGTATAGACAACCTCCGCGCCGAGCCGTTCTTCGATGAGCGCGCCGAGGCGTTTCGAGACGTCAAGTACGAGGTCTTTCTCGACAAGCCCGCCCGGTCCGATGGTGCCGGTGTCGTGCCCGCCGTGCCCGGGGTCAATCACGACCCGCTGCAACTTCAACCCGAGCGCGCGGATCAGCGAACGCTTCCCCTGGCTGTCGCGGCTGGCGGCAAGTGCGGGCGGCGGCTGCAACCCGGCGGGTTTGGACGGCGCGGGCTCGGCGGCTTTGGGCGGAGCGGTTTGCACCGCAACGGCCGGAGCGGGCTGCGCCGTGCCGGCTTCCGCCGGGGGCCTCGCGGCAGCGGACTGGGCGATTCTGGCTTCGTTTGGGACCGCGGGAGGAGGCTCGGCCGTTTGAGCGGCGGGTACAGCGCCGGCGGCGGAGATTGCGGGGGGCGAACCGGGCGCTGCTGCGCGAATCTCGACAATCAAACGGTCGGGATGCCGCAATTGCGAAACGCTGTATTCGGCCGGCCGGGCGAGGTCGAGCACGATGCGCACCACGGCCGGGCGTGTCTCGGCCACGCGGATCTGTTTGATGAGCTTGTCGTTAACGGCGATGGTCTGGATGCCCCGCGCGCCCTCTTTACGGCGGGTTCCCGTCAGATCGAAGAAAATGCGATCGGGAGACTCGACGCGTTCAGCGTGATACTGGGCTTCCGAGGTGGTCTCGATGGCGATCCTGGTCACGTCTCCAAGCGACCAGAACCTGACCTCTTTCAGGCGGCAATAGGGCGGCTCCGCCGCCGCTGGCGGCGCCAGCGCAGCCGATGCGGCAGCCAATGCAGCCGCGCCAACCAAGCCGCGAATCATTCCCTGGATAGCGTCCTCACGTGCAGCCTGCCGCTCGCATCAATGTACGAAACAAGCGGCGGGTACTGGCCCGCGGCCGGCTGCGGGTTGCCGCTTGCAGCCGCCCGCCGGGCTTGTTCCAGTTTGCGGCCGACTCTAATAACGTAATCGGCCGTCTCGCGGTACGGCGGGACGCCGCCGTGCCGCTCCACCGCCCCGGCGCCTGCGTTGTACGCCGCCAGGGCCTTATCGATACTGCCGTCGAAGCGCGCGAGCAGCGATTTCAGGTGCCGGACGCCCGCCTCAATGTTCTCAAGCGGGTTGAACGAGTCGCGTACCGCCAGATTGCGCGCCGTTGTGGGCATCAACTGCATAAGCCCCTGAGCGCCTTTCGGCGAGACGGCAAACGGATCGTAGTTGCTTTCGACTTCGATCACGGCTTGAACCAGCAGCGGGTCCATGCCGTACTGCTTCGCCAGGCGGTGCGCGAGTTCCTGAATCTGTCCGGGCGACAGGCCGAGCTCGACGAGCGCATCAGCGCGTGTGCTGCCGGGAGAAGGTATAACTGCCAGGCGGCGCACCAGCCGGCCTCCGTTGGGATCCGTTTTCACGACCGAGCGGACCGACGCGCGCGCCTGGGGTTCGGCCGCGACAAGCACCGCCCCGGCGCCGGCAAGGCACCCGGCCATAATGCAGATTCCCATGTGCCGCGTTTTAAACATTCTACACGGATCCGTTTGATAAGGACAGCCTCTTAACACCCGCCCCGGCCGGCCTGTTCCCCGATGTTATCATTCCGGCATGAAGAACCGCTCCGGGTTCGTCCTCACCGGAGGCGCCAGCCGCCGCATGGGACGCGACAAGGCGCTGCTTGAATGGCAAGGAACGACGCTCGTCGAACGCATTGCAAAACGCGTTCGCGAGGCCGCTGGTTCGGTAGCGCTTGTCGGTCATCCGGAGCGGTACACGGCGCTCGGCATCCCGGGGATTGCCGACCGCCGCCCTGATGCCGGCCCGCTGGGGGGCATCGAGGCCGCCCTCGCCGCCAGCGACGCGGACTGGAACCTTATCGTCGCCTGCGATATGCCGTGCGTAACCACGCCGTTCCTCGATAGCCTGCTCACAGAAGCCGAGCGGTCTGGAGCGGACTGCCTGGTGCCGGTCACGCCGGATGGACGGGTCCAGCCCCTCTGCGCCGCGTACAATCGCAGGTGCCTCGAACCGTTCACGGAGGCGCTGGACCGCGGCATTCGCTCCGCCGCCGGAGCGCTCGAGCTTGTGCGCGCCGCCCTGCGCCCGTTCGAAAATGACACATGGGCGGCCAACGTGAACGATCCTGAAGACCTTGCTCACCATCCCGCCTGCCCCGAGGCCAACGGCTTGCGATGACGGAAACTTATCCCCATTACATAGAATTCCGGCACGTTTATAAGACGTTCGATACCCCCGTTTTGGACGACGTGAGTTTCCATGTAAACGCGGGCGAAACGGTGGCCGTCATCGGGCGGAGCGGCGTCGGGAAATCCGTGAGCCTCAGCCTGATTATGGGTTTCAACAAGCCGGACAAGGGGCGCGTGATCGTCGCGCACGAGGACATCACGGACTACTCCGAGGCCGAACTGCGGCGCATCCGGCGCAAAGTTACGATGGTGTTCCAGTCCGGCGCGCTGTTCGATTCGCTGACCATCGCCGAGAACATCCTGTTCTCGCTGGAGTTGCGCGAGGATTACAACCGCGAGAACAAGGACGAGGTGGTCCAGGGACTGCTGAAGTTAGTCGACCTGGAAGAATACGCCAACGCCTATCCGGCTGATATTTCAACGGGTTACAAGCGCGCGGTGGCAATCGCGAGGGCGCTTGCCGCACAGCCCGAGTGCATCCTCTATGACGAGCCCACCACGATGGTCGATCCGATAATGTCAGATCACCTCGTGGGGCTGATGCTGCGCCTGAAGCGGCAACTGAAGCTGACGTCGATCGTGGTCACGCACGACCTGGATCTGATGCGCCGCGTAGCCGACCGCGTCGTGGTGCTCTACGACACTAAGGTGATCTACTTCGGACCGGTGAGCGGTCTGGAATCGGCCGATCACCCGCATATCAGGGAATTCCTGGCTCTGGACAACCTGTAGACGCGCGGCATCAGGCGCCGAGGACCGTATCGTAGATTTCGGCCATTCGCCGCGCCGAGGCTTCAAGGGAAAACTCCGCGCGTATTCGCTCCGCGCCGGCATCCGCAAGGCGGCGGCGCAGTTCCGCATTTTCCGCCGCTTTGCGCAGGCACGCGGCGAGCGCCTCCGCGTTTCCTGTTTTGAACAGCATCCCCGTACGGCCGTGAATAACGAGTTCCGGGTTGCCGCCGGTATCGGAGGCGATGCAGCAGCATCCGCTGGCCATGGCCTCCATCAACGAATTGGAGAACGCCTCCGAGGCGGACGGCAGCACGAAAATGTCAATGCAGCGAAGCCATGCGGCAACTTCGCTAGTGGCGGGTTCGAAGCGCACGCGGCCGGCGATTCCGAGCGCGCCGGCTTCGGCTTCGAGCGCGCCGCGCTCGGGGCCGCTGCCGACAATTGCAAGCCACAGCGAAGGGAACTCATCCTTGATCATCGCGAACGCCAGCAGCAGCAGGCGGATGTTCTTTTCCGGCCGCAGCGCACAAACGACGCCCGCGACGAGCCCGGCGCCGCCGAGCGCCGCGGGGCGCGGCCCGCGCATATTGCTGAAAACGGCTGTATCCACGCCGTTGTAGCAGACGTGGATACGCGCCGAGGGGACCCGCTCGTCGGCTATGAGGTGTTCCCGGATGGCCAGGCAGTTGACGACTACGCCGTCGGCCAGGTGATCGGTGATGCGCAGGAGGTGCCGCTGGAACCCCGGGGTCAGGTCCCGGTGCGCGCGCTGGCTGGAGAGGACGCGCGGCACGCCGAAGACGCGCGCCGCCGGCACGGCGAAGATGTTCGCCGGCACATCGAAGGAGTGCACCAATTGGATGCGGCGTCGGCGGACATAACGGCCGAACGCGTCAAGGCCCCTCAGGGCGGACCGCGAGATGAAAGAGTACACGGGAAACGCCGTCACCGGCACGCCGGCGGCTTCAAGCTCGCGCGCGCGAAAACCACCCGGGCGGAAGCAGCCCACGTGCGGCGTAAATCGCGCGCGGTCGAGCGCGCGGGCTATCTCCGCCGCCTGGCGTTCGCTGCCGCCGATATCGAGCTCGCGTACCATCAGCAACACAGGCCGCGGTGTCACGCGGGATACCTCGCAAAGCCGCGGCACGCGGCGCTGTAGCTCATTCGGTGATCTCGATGCTCGGGCCGGTTGCGCCCACGGCGGCCACACGGCCGATTACGCGCCGCGCCAGCGCGTAAAAAGCGGCGGCGTGCGGGTCGTCTTCCGGCTTCAGCGCCACCGGTTCTCCCGTGTCGCCGCCGATTCTGACTTCGGGGTCGAGCGGCACCTCTCCCAGAAACTCAATGCCCATCTGGGCCGCCGTGCGCTGCCCGCCGCCGTAGCTGAACACATCTACGCGCCCCGAGCAGTGCGGGCATATCAGATAACTCATGTTCTCTACGATGCCCAGCACGCTCACGCGCACCTGCTGGAACATGAGCACAGCTTTCCTCGCGTCCTCGAGCGAGACATCGGATGGCGTAGTGACGATGATCGCGCCCGCGAGAGGCGTGCTCTGAATCAGCGAGAGTTGCACGTCGCCCGTGCCGGGCGGCAGGTCCACGATAAGGTATTCCAGCTCGCCCCAATCCACCTGGCTCAGGAACTGACGGATCACGTTGTGCAGCATGGGCCCGCGCCAGATAAGCGGGCGATCGCCGGGACTGAGAAAACCCATGGACATCAACTTGAGACCGTGGCGCTCGAGGGGCTGAATGCGGTCGCCCACAGCCTCGGGCGGCTCATTCACACCCACCATCAGCGGCACGTTCGGGCCATAGACGTCGGCATCGAGCAGCCCGGTCTTGTGCCCCATGCGCGCCAGCGCGAGCGCAAGGTTCACGGCAACAGTGGTCTTGCCGACCCCCCCTTTTCCCGAGCCGATGGCGACAATGCTGCGAACGCCGGGGATGGTGATATCCGGAGCAGGCGGTGGAGTAGGATGCATCTCATCCTCATCTTAGCGGGCCGGAGGGTGCGGTGAGCGGCGCCCGGCGGCGCGCGAGGCTCAAGCCGGCGGAGAGTCCGGCATGTCCGGCGGGCGCAGCGGTTGGCGCCGCCCCGGACACAAGCGGCGCCAGGAGTGAAACCCGAAGCGGCAACCGTCCGGTCCAACCGATCCGGAGAGGCGAGCCGGGGAAAAGACTCACGGCCCGGCTCCGCCAATCACGGCGCAATCACAGCCGGACAGCGATCGCCAGCGGCAGCACGTAGGCGTGCTGCGCCTCTCGCGATTCGTTGTCATCTCTGAACGGAATCGGGCTTACGACAGACCCGGCGCCCGCTTACTCCCGCACATCACTGGGCCGCGCCAGTCACACGGTACAGTCCCGCTCCGTGGGGCGGAATGCGGAATACCCGGCCGTTCTCGAATGTCCCGGCGTCCTTTCGCAGCCACAGGTCGCGCACGCGGCAGTTGCGGGGCAGCCCCAACTCTTTCCACTCTACTGGAATCTCTTCGTCGGCCGTATCGCCGACATTGAAGACAGCAAGGTACACGCCGGCTCCGGATGCATCCGAAGCCCATGCAATCTGGTTGCCTCGCGAGAACAGCAGGCGGCTGCGGGACGGCGTCTGATCCACGGCCAGAACCTCGTCATTGGTGATAAGCGCGATGGCGGCCTCACTGCTCGTGGGCAGGTCGCCTCCGAACATAAGCGGCGAGTGGGTGATCGACCAAAGGCTCATGAGAGTGCGCTGCTCGGCGGGCGTGAAAGCCGATTGGCGATCATCGCCCCGTTCAGCCCGAAGCCCGATGTGGCCCAGCGGCAGCATGTCGGCATCTGGCCACGCGCCCGGCCGTGCGTATCGCGCCCACGGCGCAATGAGGCCGAAGGCGTCCCGGAGCGCTTTCCAGTTATCCCAGAAATCGTCCGATACCCTCCACATATTCGCGTTCTCCGCAAGGAACGCCGCGTCTTCCACTTTCGCCGGACCGGGGGAAAGACTTAAGACGATGGGCCGTCCGGTCTTCTGAATCGCACGGTGAAGCGCCGCGACCTCATCCTTGTGCAGCGGCCGTAGCATATCATCCGCTTTGATGAAGTCCACGCCCCAACCGGCATACATGCGGACGATTGAGTCGTAATACTCCTGCGCTCCTGGCTTTGACATGTCGATGCCGTACATGTCGGTATTCCACTCGCAGGTGGACTGCCGGTTCGCAATGCCGGCGGCGCGCAGGTTTGTGCCCTCGATAATGGTGTTATCACGGACCGCCTGGCGCGGAATGCCGCGCATGATGTGTATGCCGAACTTGAGTCCGAGTGAATGGATATAGCCGGCCAGGGGCTTGAATCCGCGGCCGTCCGACGCCGAAGGGAACCGGTTCACAGCCGGGACCAGCCGGCCGTATGAATCCATCGCCAGCACGGCATCCGGCCTGTAGCCATGCGACTTAGGATTGGTCTCAGACCACTGAATATCGACGACAATGTACTTCCAGCCGTGGCTCAGCAGGCGCTTCGCCATGAAATCAGCGTTGGCTTTCACTTCGGACTCGGTCACAGTGGTGCCGTAACAGTCCCAACTATTCCAACCCATGGGCGGTGTCGCGGCCAGGACCTCGCCGGCACGAACGGGAGGTTGAAGCAAACCCAGCGCCACGGCGGCGGCCGGTAGCCAGACGGTATTACGCATTGTGCAATTCACTCGCATGCAGCATTGTACAGCGTTCGCCTCGGGAAATTCCGTCGCTGCATGCGTTGCACAGCCCGTGATCCGTCAGTAGCTGGAATCGGAGTCGAGCTGCGAGGCAGGCGGAATGGGCTTCAGAGCGATTCTGCGCTTTTCACCTGCTGGGTGCGGATTGGATACTGAAGGATGATGAGCC
>Ga0078972_1005471_pt1 | contig 32150 bp, 35 predicted proteins | sample YelNatPaOPGAMG01_FD_67568 | JGI IMG/M metagenome (GOLD analysis project Ga0078972, IMG submission 67568) | Hot spring thermophilic microbial communities from Obsidian Pool, Yellowstone National Park, USA - OP-RAMG-01 (SPADES assembly) (version 2) | ecosystem: Environmental > Aquatic > Thermal...
TCACTTTTAAAAGAGATTTAGTATATTTGCCATTTACCGCTTACTTCTAACTATTCACTGCGTTTTCTACGCCCCACCTGCCATAAGCCACGTGCTACGTGCTGTTCATTCATTTCACTTTTAAAAGAGATTTAGTATGTTATCCGCTAAGTTAAATAGCCATTCGACTTTTAAATCTGAGCTGGCATATCATTTCGCTTTTATTTCGGGATAATTCGTGATTTTCCTTATATCACCATACAATTTTTTAAGCCTTGGATACATTCTCTCGTAAACTTTGAATAATTTTTGGTACAATTCATGATTGGCACTGTTCGGAAGAAATTTTTGCGAGTATCTGACCATTTCTCTTGCGGCAATGTCAAAATTTTCATTCATTCCGATTCCGACACTCGCAACAATAGCTGCCCCCAAACCTGCAGCCTCGTTTATCTCGCTCTTTTCGACAGGAAGGCCAAAGATATCTGAAAATATCTGACATATATCGTTACTTTTTGACCCTCCGCCGGAGACTGTTAATGATTTCACTTCCACTTTCCCGCGTTTTTCTATTTTTATGAGTCCTTCAAGTAAAGCGTAGCCAATGCCTTCTATCATGGCCCTGTACATGTGTGCTCTTGTATGAGATTCGCCAAAACCTATAAAAGCACCTTTTGCTTCCGGCATTTTTAAACCAGGTCCCCAATAGGGCTGGGATATCAGGCCGAGAGAGCCGGCCGGAACTTTTGAAATCATTTCGTCAAGCAGGTTTTCCTCAAAAATTCCCAATTTTTCGGCGTCGAGTCTTTCTTTGAAGCCAAATTCATTTTTAAACCATGTTACCATCCAAAATCCTCTGAAGATTGAAACCGATGGATTGTAAGCGCCAGGAATTACCGAGGGGTAAGCGGGCATGAATTTGATCGGCTCAAAGTATTTCTTTGAGGTCATTTGTATCGAAGCCATCGTGCCGAGACTTACGTTTGCTTTGTAGCTTTCAACACATCCTGTCCCGATAGTTTCACAGCCCTTATCCGATCCGCAAGATAAAACGGGTGTTCCTTCGATCAATCCCGTTTGAGCTGAGGCTTTCGATGTTATTTTACCTATCACGGTTGATGGTTCCACAAGGTCTGGCAATTTTTCCGGCTCGACGTAAAACAGCATGTAAGAAACGTTGTCTTTTGAAGCCCAACTTTTCTTTTTGTAATCGAAAGGTATGTGACCTATTTGGGACGCAATGGAATCAACAGGTTTTCCCGTCAGCCTGAAATTGAAAAAACCCGACACCTGCAAAAACTTATCGGTACTTTTCCAGATATCTGGTTGATAATTTCTTATCCAGTCAACTTTACTTTCTGATTGTAGAATTATAAAAGGTTCATCCATGTTCACAAGGATATGAGAAAGGCGAGTCAAAAATGGTCTTTTTCTCAAATTGAGAAAATTTTTTCTCTGATCAAGCCATAAAATAGCCGGCCTTAAAGGATTTCCGTCTTTATCGACATTTATCATCGTATCGCTTAATGTGGTGACGGTTATTCCTGCAACGCGACTTTGAAAATTATCAACCTGTTCTTTCAAATTTTCCAAAGATTTCAAAAATGCAGACCAATAAATTTCAGGATCTTGCTCAGCCCAGCCAGGATAAGGACTTGAATAAGGATCATAATCAATCTTTGAAAAAGCCCACATCTTGCCTTTTGAATCAAAAAGGAAGGTTCTTAAACTTTGAGTGCCACAATCAACTGAAAGGATAAGATCTTTCATGACACCTCTCGATCAATTTTAAGAATTTCAAAATCTATTCCTATGTCTTTCAACTTTTTGTAAATATTTTCATAACCTCTAAAAATTATCTCAAATTTTTCTATTTCACTTGGCCCATCTGCCGTAGCAGCGGCAAAAAGGATCGTTGCCGTTTCTCTGAGATCATTTCCAACGAGTTTAGCACCATGGAGTTTTGAGGGCATAACTTCTATTTTGTTTTTTTCAACAGAGATATTGGCACCCATTTTTTTAAGTTCGTCGACGTGTCTGAAGCGGTTTTCAAAGACAGTTTCCGTTATCTCGGAATGACCATTTACATGGCATGCAAGAAGTGTCATTTGAGGCTGAAGATCAGTTGGAAATTGTGGATAGGGACCTGTTGAGAGTTTAAAGGGTCTCAAATCCGAAGGATAAACTATCAAAGCATTTTCAGATGCCGTTATCCTTGCCCCAATTTTTTTTAGTTCTTTTGTAACGTTGTGCATCACGGTGTTGGATATGCCGTTGATCTTCAACATGCCGCCACTCGAAAGTGCTCCTATGATGTAAGTACCTGTTTCTATTCTGTCTCCTATTATGGAATGAACGGACGCGTTTAATTTCTTGACCCCGTCTATGCTTATCCTGTCGGTACCGACACCTGATATTTTTGCGCCCATGGAGTTGAGAAATTTTCCAAGATCGACTATTTCAGGTTCCTTTGCGCAATTTCTTATTTCCGTATGTATGCCGTTTAAAAGTACTGAAGTCATCATAAGATGCTCAGTTGCCCCGACACTGGGAAATCTCAGATCTATCCTTACATCCTTAAGTACTTTATCAAAGATGGCTTCTATCATATCATTTTTTTCGTTTACTGAAATGCCGAGTTTCTTCAAACCCTCGATGTGTATGTCTATCGATCTTTTTCCTATTGAACATCCACCCGGATAGCGCAATTCGGCATGGCCCGTTCTTACAGCAAGAGGCCCAAGAAGCAGTATAGATGCACGTATGCTTGATCCAAATTCTCTTATCTCTCCTTTAAGGTTTGATGGCCTCGCTAAGACGGTGTTTTTCTCAAAACTAACGGCAACACCTGCAGATCTTATCATGGAAATCATCTCGGAAACATCAGAAATGTCAGGAATTTTTTCGATCTTTATCTCTTCCGAGATTAAAACAAGAGAAGCGAGAACTGGAAGTGCTGAATTTTTCGCTCCACCTACAGTTATTTCACCTTCAATTTTCGAATTACCCCTGATTCTTGCTATCATTTCTCTTACCCCTTTTTACACCAATTTGTATTGAAACAGATAATATTGACAAAACTAAAAAAATGGCAACAAAAACTGTCAAAAGGACGACATCTTTTCCACCGATAAGGGCATTTAGAAGTTCATTTGGTTTGACGTTAAATGAGTTAGAAAAAGGAACGAGAATCGCGAAAGCGGTTATCAACGCTCCTATCGCAGCCATTGCCGTACCAATAGCTCTTTTTTCGTTGAAAATCGTCAAAAGACCGAAAATCAATCCAAAGGCGATAAAAACACCTATCCTTATCCATTGAACATTCGATCCCATATTCAAATTCATCGCGGAGATGACCCAGTTGTAAATGTAATATGCTATTGCGCCACCGGCCAAAAATCCCATCATGAAAAGTGCAAATTTGTAAAGTGCTATGAAAAGCGCCGTTACGAGAAAGGCAATTATCAAGACGGCAATTATATGTATCATTTGCTGATCCGAAGAAACGATATGAAAATTTTTAAGGATCAAATTCGTCCAGACATATTGTCCTAAATAAATGCCTGCTATGAGTCCTATTATCGCCATTGATATCCTTAAAAGATAATATCCAAAAAAAGTAAGCACGATGCCAACTATTAAAACGACAGGCCAATAGTTGACCACAATACTCGAAAGCGAACCCAGACTCATCTCATATCCCTCCCCTTTGTCCATTTGAATGTTAGTTCAAGAGTTGTGAAAACAGGATCTGCGCCATTTTTTATCTTCATTTCAACATCTTGAAAATCTTCCATCAAAAGGTTTATCTCTTCGTATTTCCATAACTTCAAAACATTTTTTCTTTTCTTACCACCAAGTGAAAAACCAACAAGATCTGCTATTTGAGGAGTGGGAACTGAAAGCGCTTTTGATATGTTTTTGACATCATCCCAGGAGTAATCAGATTTTTCATTTGAAAGCATCTGACCTACAAGAATGGATGTTTTTTCAAGGCCTCTCAAAGGTATGAGAGGATGCACATCCTCAAGTAGATCTTTCAACATATCCAAAGCAGATGAATCTTTTTCAAAGAACAACCTGTAAAAATCAAAAATGGCCGGAGTTGAGTAAATCGGAACAAACATTTTCACCTCTTCTAAAGAAGGATTTTTTGAGACGACAGAAATTTTTTCAATTTCCATTGCCATTAAATCGATCTTCATGCCTGTACGATTCAATATCAATTCCTTCTCCGTTTCATCCATTTTAACACCAAAAACTTCACAAATATCGTTTATTTCTTCAATCCAACCCTTGAGATCCCATTGCTTTGGGCAAGAAAGATCCTCGACGTCTCCGAATTTCTTCAGCAAATCAAGATCGTTGGAAGTTATTATAACATCATGTTTTGACAAAGGTGCATTTTTTAAAAGCCAGTTTTTATCTTCTTTTTCCCATTTTTCAACGGATTTCAAAAGAATCGTATGTTCTCCAAAAAGTGTATCCGAAAAAAATTCCAATCGCATACGATTTATTTTAGATTCCGTGTCAGGGAAGACAGACAAAATGTCGTTTTTTACCTTTTTCAAAAAGTTTTTCAATTTCCATTCAGAATCAACGAGTATTGGCCTTATCATTCCTCAATTCCTCAAAACACATCGAAGCTGCACCGTATATTCCGGCATCATCTACGAGATTACTCAAGACTATCTTATAAGTTCCCCAGAAAGATTTCATGACATTTTCGTGCGTTTTTTTCTCGACCCCATCAAGAAGAAATTTGCCTGATCTCGAAACTCCGCCACCAATCACGATTATCTGCGGATTGAATATGTGGACAAAAGAACCTATGGCAATTCCAAGTGCTTCGGTTACGCGCTCGAAAACCTTTATTCCAAGCGGATCACCTTTTTTGGCCGCGTCCAAAACTGCTTTTGCACTGAATTCTTTTATCGAAGTATCAGGATACCTTTCTTTCCATTCTTTCGCAAGTCTTGAAATGCCAGTTGCTGAGGCTATAGTTTCAAGACATCCGTGATTTCCACACCCGCAAAGATACCCATTTGGTTCAACGATGACATGGCCAAGTTCGGCTCCTATGCCTGTTGATCCTCGAAAGACACGGTCATCGCATATTATGCCTCCACCAACACCCGTCCCCAGCGTTATCCCCAGCACATTCGTGTATCCTTTTGCAACTCCAAACCATTTTTCACCTACCGCAAAGGCATTTGCATCATTTTCAACGACGACTTTCATGCCAGTCTTTGAAGAGATCTCGGGGCCAAGCGGGACATCTATCCATCCTGGAAAATTGGGTGAAAATCTCACGATGCCCTTTTTATGATCTATCGATCCCGGAGATCCTATTCCGATCATCTCAACCTTTTCACTTTTTGTTATTTCATTTGCTGTTTTTGCAATTCTATCAACAACGGCATTAAAACCTTCTTCTGTTTTGGTATCTATTGTTTGCCTTTTCAGAATATTGCCGTTTTCGTCCACAATTCCCATTGCCACTTTGGTGCCACCAAGATCGATTCCCAACACTTTCATCAATTTCACCTCTTCGATTTTTGTTCAATTTATGGTAAAATATCTTTGAACACCATGCTAAGCGGGGAGTCAGCGGTTCCCTGTAACCCGAAATCCGCTCCATGCGGGGCTGAATATCGTTCTGCGGTTAACGGTGGTAAGGTACGGACTTTCTTCGAGAACGTTGAAGATCGGGTCCTGTGCGACGAAAAACCACGAACTTGGTCAGGTCTGAAAGGAAGCAGCCATAAGTGGCCAATTTTGGGCGACACAGGGTAGCCTTATCGGAGTTTATCGGGAAAGCATCACCTTGTTCCCGTTAATCAAAGACGATTGCATGGTGTTCTTCATTTTTGAAAGATCGCGTATACAAATTATTTTTATTTCATCATGAAAATGTAAGCGGCATTTCCTATGAACCAGTTTAAAGTCGGACCTAAGATAACATTCACCACGCCAAAAAGAATAAGTACCAACAGTATAATTGTTCCATATATTTCATATTTCAAAACCCAGTTCATGTATTTATTCGGAAGGAAGGCATCAAGTACTTTTGAACCATCGAGAGGCGGAATGGGAATGAGATTGAAAATGAAAAGCACATAATTTATAAGGATGAACAAACCCACCGTATCCGACAGGTATGAAAGGTAAGGATTAGAGATGATCGTTGGAAATGAAAAAAGCGGTGCATACCTGGCATAAAGAAAAAGTCCTGTTTTAAGGTATATGAATTCGGTAACAAATCCAGCAACAAGATTTGAAATGGGACCGGCCAAAGAAACGATAACCATGTCTCTTCTGAGATGTTTGAGTTTCCAAAAGTTAACAGGCACAGGTCTTGCCCATCCAAAGTGAAAAATTATAAGTGCAAGGGTACCAAACGGATCAAGATGCTTTAAAGGATTCAAAGTTAACCTTCCGGCACGTTTTGCCGTATCGTCACCTAAAAAGTAAGCAGCCAATCCATGAAAATATTCATGAAGTGTTATGGCGAAAAGTACAGCGGGTACTGCTTCAAGTGCTTCGAATAGAAAGGATCTTATATCATTTAACATTTTTGACCTCCAGGTCGTGAAGACCTATTATAACTTTTTTGAAATCTTCAGGGAGCGGTGCTACAAATCTCATACGCTCTCCGCTGATTGGATGATATATTTCGAGAACTGAAGAATGAAGCATCTGTCTTTCACAATTCAAAAAGGCAGAACTTTTCTTACCATATATTTTATCACCTAAGACTGGATTCCCCAAATAACTCATGTGAACTCTTATTTGATGGGTGCGTCCTGTCATTATAGTTACAGACAAAAGCGAAGCCATTTTGAAGTTTTTCATGACTTTGTAAACGGTGTGAGCCTGTCTTCCCCATTTTAAAACGTCCATTCTCGTTCTTACCTGAGGATTTCGACCTATTGGTGCTGATATTTCTCCCGTTGCTTGCGGCGGAACACCTTCAACAAGTGTGAAATACATTTTATGGGTTTGTCGCGCCTTGAACTGAGCCGAGAGTATCCTCTGCACATCCGGGTTCTTTGCCACCACTATGGCTCCGGAGGTGTCCTTGTCAAGACGATGAACTATGTATGGAAAATACTTTCCGTTTGAGTACCATAAAAGGGCATTTACAAGCGTTCCGGTGATTTTTTTCAGCGTTGGATGGGTTACAAGACCTGGCTGTTTATTTATCACAACGATAGAATCATCCTCATAGATTACATCAAGGGGAATTTGTTCAGGTAATACCTGAGGTATTTCCGGAGGAGGAAAAAACGCCTCAATTACATCCCCAATTTTGAGTTTGTAAGATGGCTTTACGATCTTTGAATTAACCTTGATATTGCCAGTTTTTATGAGATTTTGAACAACGGTTCTCGACGTATTGCTTGGAGCAAATTCCAACATCGCGAGGTCTAAACGATTTCTTGCTTCACGATTGGTGATGGTTAATTTGAGACTTTCCACCATAACTCCTTCTCAGAAAATAAATTCCCAGGCCTATCGTTCCTGCCACAACACAAGAATCCGCAACGTTAAAAACGGGCCACCATCCTATTTGAATGAAATCTACAACGTACCCAAAAATCGGCCTGCTTATGGCGTTGTTTGATAATGCCCCTCCTATCAAAAGTCCGACAGAAAGTCTGAAAAAAAGGCTTTTTTCTTTCCATAAGAAGGAAAAAATTATTATGCCACCTATAATTGCAAGCGTAAGATATTCAACTAAATCGTTTTTAAATGTCAGAAGACTAAAGCCCACTCCAGTATTTCTTACGTAAAATAAATTAACAAGTCCTTTTACAACGGGTACGCTTTCCCACAGTGCCATTCTTGTTGAAACAAGATATTTTGTGAGTTGATCCGCAGATATAACGATTAACACAACAATCCATTGAAAGATCATTTTACGTCCTTTTCAAGAAAAATTTTTGACGGTATCATTTGGGGTTTATCATCTTTCAATTCAAAATCTCCAAGTTAAGCCCGACCACAAGACTGGCCCATTCACAGGTTCAACGTTTAACAATTGTCCACTTGTTGCGGCATCAAGAAAGAAAGATATATCTTTTGAGATAGGTTTTACAAATTGGAATGCGCCCGAAATGCCATAAGTTGGTTGATATCCTCCCACGTAATACCCTGAAAATGTTATCGTTGCATTTCCACCCAATATATTGAAAGGCACCTCTCCTTGCAAGTGCAGTTCTTTTTCGGTCATTACAGTCAAAATTGAAAATGAGCCGTCTGCGTAATCGCATATCCACACATATTTTGATGGCGCCTGATGAACGATGTTTGGGAAAAGATCGACCGAATCAGAAAAAGCCATAAGTGTGTTTGAAAAATTTCCATAATTTGCACTTAAGCCTATTCCATAAGCACCGTTTGAAACGCCACCCATTAAAAAGAAATTACCAAGACGTCCTGTGAGTAAAAAGCCATTTTGATACCAGAATGAATCAAGATAAAAGAAGCCGTTGAAACGTGCAAAATAAGTTCCTCTATCGTAGGCAAAAGAAAGCGCGTTGTTTTGAGTTTCTCCCTTTAAAGTTACCGTCCATCCGGATGGAAGTGTACCCACGTCCCACAGGGTGTAAAATTTTTCTGAATGTGTATCCGTTGCCCCATCTTGAATTCTTAAAACTCCCCAATCGAAATCAACGTATTTGAAAAGTTGAGATGCGTAAGGTGTAAAAACAAGCGTGTTGTTGGCAAAGTTTGTGTTAACTGAAAAATAAGATTCAACGTGAGCAACCCAAAATTCAAGATTCATCTCCAAAGAAGATGTTAGGTTCAATCCATCAGTTGAAAATGAAGGCCCTGTCGATAAAAAAATTGTACTCTTCGGTGCTGCTAAAACAGCTCCAAGAGTTGCAGTTGCAAGAACAAAGAATACAATTATTTTTCTCATGACTCACCTTACCATTTTAAGCAGTTCAATTACTATTTCTCTTGGAACGTTCATTAACTCTATTGGATAGGTACCTTCATGGTAATCAGTTCCCACGGTTATTTTGAGTCCATGAATTCTCGCCATTTCGTGGTAATATTTTGACTGAGCACTCGTATGTTGCGAATGATATGCTTCGATTCCATCAAGGTTCCATTCGATCATCTTCATCAAATCAATTTCTTCAAGTCCGGCCTTAACCTTGTTCTTGTAAAGACCCGGATGTGCAAGCACAGCCCACCCTCCGGCCATATGAATTCTCTTTATCGCTTCTTTTGGATCAAGTCCTTTCGGAGCCACATATGCCTTCCCTTTGTCTCCTATAAGTTCTGGAGTAAAAGCATCTTTGAAAGACTTGACGTATCCCTTTTCCAAAAGAGCCCTGGCAACATTTGGCCTTCCGACAAAAGGACCCGGAGATTGTTCCATAACATCGTCAAAAGTTATCTTGTAACCGAGTTCATTTAATTTGTTAACCGTCTCACGGACTTTTTGTGTTCTTTCTTTGAACCTTACCTCTAAAAAATTGTTAAAACCGGCATCGTCTGGATCGAAATCGTAACCAAGAATATGCACTTCACCATCATCGTACATCGTTGATATCTCAACACCTGTTATCAATTTGATGCCTATTTTTGAAGACAGATCAAGTGCTTCTTTGACGCCGCTTATCGAATCATGATCGGTAAGCGCCCCAAGCACAACACCCCCTCCGGCGACTATTTCAAGTACGTCTCTGACGGAAAAAGCGCCATCTGAGTGGTTACTGTGAAAATGAAGATCAACTCTTTGAAACATCTTATCAGCCGATTCTCGACATTATTTCTTCAAGTTCCTTGTCATCGATATCGAAGTTAGAATAAACTTCCTGAACGTCATCGAGTTCTTCAAGGGAGTTTATGACCTGCAACACTTTTTCCGCATCTTTCCCGCTCACATGAACACTCATTTTGGACACAAAAGTTGGTTCGTAAGAATCAATTTTGTAATCATCCTTAAGTGCATCGACAACTTTGTAAAGCATTTCGGGCGGAGTCATGATTGTGTAAACATCTTCGTCCTCTTTGATATCTTCTGCTCCGGCGTCTATGACCTTCATCATGAACTCATCAGGATCGGAAACAGCATCTTTTGAAATTATTATCACACCTTTTCTTTCAAATTGCCAGCCAACGCTTCCGCCCTCTGCAAGACTTCCACCGTATTTGGTAAGTACATGCCTTATATCCGCTATCGTCCTGTTTTTGTTATCTGTCAGTGTGCTTATGTAGAGTGCAACTCCGGCAGGAGCATATCCTTCATACATTATTTCTTCGTAACTGACACCTTCAAGTTCTCCGGTTCCTCTTTTTATTGCCCTTTCAACGGTGTCTTTTGGCATATTTGCCTCTCTTGCCTTTTCGACCGCAACTCTCAAACGCGGATTCATATCCGGATCTCCACCTCCGGATCGTGCGGCAACGGTTAACTCTCTTATAACTTTTGTAAATTCGGCAGATTTCCTGCTATCTTGTGCTTCTTTTCTGTGTTTTATATTGGCCCATTTGTTATGACCAGACATGAAAATCCCTCCTGAATTTTTAACTTTTCAAGATATTTTACCACATTAAGCCTTTTTAACAAAAACATACTTTCTACCTTTTACAGTGAATAAATTCGCCGATTCCGAAATTCACCCTTAGTTTTTGTTCAAGTTTCACTGCTCATTGTCTTTGTCGTGACAGCATAACAAGCGCAGCCACCAAAAGGTGATTGCCGGAGCCAACGATATTTCATATTTAAAGTTGATCAAGTATAATATCATTCAAATACATATAGGAATTATTTGCAAATCGTTATTTCGGTTTATCAAACTCCGGGAATCGCCTTTTTCATAAGGATATACTAAATCTCTTTTAAAAGTGAAATGAACATTTGCGTTCGGCGCAGGGCATGATGCCTCGAGGTGGCCTTCGCAGCGGCAGCGAGGACAGACACCGAAAGGCGAATGCCGGAGCCAACGATATTTCATATTTAAAGTTGATCACGTATATTTATCGTAATCTTGGCGCACATCGTGAATTAGTATACTGTATAAATGTTATACTATTTACCTTATTAGAATATCTGTTTTTTTCTCTAATCTCTTTTTTCCATAAAGATCATCTCAGGGCTATACCCACCATCTTCAATTCGTATTTTCTACTTCCAAGTCCAATTTTTTCACCGTGTTCAAGTTGCGCTTTCCATGAAACTTCAGGATGTACTTCATGGAAAGGATCTTTTCCAACAGTTTTTATAACAAGATCAATGCATGCCTGATCAAGTGCAACAGGATCGGTACTTGCTGCTATCCCTATGTCAGGTGCAACTGGAGGTCTGTTTATAGACCAGCAATCACAATCCGGAGAAACGTTGGTTATGAAAGAAATAAAAAGCCCACGTTTATCTTTCAAAACGGCTTTTGAATATTCGGCTATTTTCATACTCAAAAGATCGGATGAAGCGTTCCACTGCGGGGTCATCGCACCATAATCGCACATGGCCACACATTCTCCGCATCCTATACAGGCATCGTAATCTATAAGCGCATACCTTTTACCATTTTCTCCCTTTACGACCTTAACGGCACCTGTGGGGCAATGTCTTTCGCACATGCCGCATGCCGTACAGTTGTCCGTAACGACAACAGGTTTTGAAGTAGAATGCTGTTCGAGTTTTCCCGATCTCGAGGCAGATCCCATGCCCAAATTTTTCAAGGTGCCTCCAAAGCCAGTTTGTTCATGGCCTTTGAAATGCGTTACCGCTATCACTACATTTGAAAGCGCTATTGCGGAACCTATTTTTGCATTTTTCACGTACTGACCATCTATTGGAACTTCTACTTCATCGCTTCCTCTTAGGCCGTCTGCTATGACGAGTGGTGCTCCAGTTACTTCTTGAACGAAACCATTTACCGTCGCTGTCCAGAGATGATCGATGGCATTGGATCGACTCCCCTTGTAAAGGGTATTTGCGTCAGTTAAAAACGGTTTCCCGCCAAGTTCTTTTACCCTATCTGTTAGAACGCGTACGTAATTGGGCCTTATGTAGGCCATGTTTCCATATTCTCCAAAGTGAATCTTTATAGCGACAAGATCGTCTTTCTTTACCACTTCAGATATTCCGGTTCGATCAACAAGCAATTTCAATTTTTGTAGCAAACTCATTCCCGGTGTGGTTGACATATCGGTAAAATAAACGGTAGACATCTTTTCATACTCTCCTTTCAAATTCAGCGTAAAGTATTTGATAAACTGTTTTTATAGGTAATCCTTTTTCTTTTGCTATTTTTTTGCATTCTTCGTATTCAGGGGCGATATTCACAGTTTTACCATCTAAAATTCCGACTTTAACTTTGACCTTTCCAAATTGAGTCTCAACTTCCTTGATCTTGCGATCGACTATTTCTCTCTCGATATCAAAGATCCTAACTCCAAGAGTTGTCGTCTCTTTCAAAAGTATTTCGTTGATCTTAAAAAGGTTTTCCGCATCGACTATGACACTTATCTTCGTCGCGGGTCTGTTTTTCTTCATCTGTATTGGTGTGAAATAAACATCCAAAGCGCCTTTTTCAAAGAGCTTTTCCATGATATATTCGTAAAATTGTGGATTCATGTCATCTATATTTGTCTCAACGACTTTCATCTTTTTTGACCCTTGTTCCACATTTCCAACGTTTATTCTCAAAAGATTGGGAATCTCTATCTCATAAGTACCAGCTCCGTAACCCACTTTTTCAACGCGCATAAGAGGTTTTGGACCAAAATAAGTAGATAAGGATGTTATTATGGCAGCACCTGTCGGTGTCGTCAATTCTTTTTCTGTTCCACTTGAATATGTAGGTACATTTTTAAGCAATTCCATCGTTGCAGGTGCCGGCACGGGTAATTTGCCATGGGCTGCCATGACATATCCTTGGCCCGTGTTGATCGATGAAGCGTATATTCTGTCGATTCCTAATAGTTCAAGTCCTGTAACGGATCCAACTATGTCCACTATTGCATCAACGGCTCCGACTTCATGAAAATGAATCTCGTTTATCTCAGTTCTGTGGACTTTTGCTTCGGCTTTTGCAAGATTCAAGAAGATCGTTTTGCTTTTTTCTTTTATCGTTCTTGAAAGTTCGCTTGTCTCTATTATTTTATTTATATCTTCGAGGTTTCTTCCATGATGATCGTGATCGTGTTCATGATCGTGTAAGTGCACATCAACGTAAGTACCACCTATGTGAGATCTTGAAACTTTTTCGATCTTTATTTCATACTCATTTTGAAGGCCTAATTTATTTAATTCAGACTCAAGTGATTTGGGATCGAGGCCAAGATCTATCAAAGCACCTAAGACCATATTTCCGCTTATGCCCGAAAACATTTCAAAATAAGCGTCCATTTGAATCACTCCTCTCCTATTTTGTTTATCATACTGGCCAGATAAGCGGCTCCAAAACCGTTATCTATGTTAACGACTCCTACTCCTCCCGAGCAGTTGTTCAACATCGTTAAAAGCGGTGCGAGTCCTTTGAAGTTTGCGCCATAACCCACGCTTGTTGGCACTGCTATAACCGGTTTTTTAACAAGGCCTGCGATAACGCTTGGAAGCGCACCATCCATGCCAGCAATTACAACTATAACTTTAGCCTTGTCAAGTAAATCAACGTTGTAAAGGATCCTGTGAATACCCGCAACTCCGACATCCAAAAGTTTTGATACCGAATTTCCCATTATTCTTGCACTTTCATAAGCTTCTTCAACTACCGGTAGATCTGAGGTACCCGCACTGACTATGAGAATTGAACCTTTGGCTTTAGGTTTTTGCTTTTCTATCGTTATCGTTCTTCCAACTTTACTGTAAACGGCTTCAGGAAAAACATTTTTAACCTTCTCGAAGATCGATTCATTTGCTCTTGTTCCCAACACGTTAAGGTTTTTATCTGTTAATCTTTTGAAGATATCGACAACTTGATCTTCAGTTTTACCTTCACAGAAAATAACTTCTGGGAAACCACGCCTTTCAGTTCTATCAAGATCAACGCGTGCAAAATCAAGATCTTCGTATCCTGGATCGATTATCATATCAATGGCCTCATCAATTTCGATCTTTCCTAACTTTACAGATTCAAGAATTGATTTCAGATTTTTACCTACCATTTTTAAGCACCTCGTTAAGACTTCCACTTCTGTAACCTTCAAGATCAAGGGTGACGTAATTAAATCCGAGAGATTTTGCAAGTTTCACGATCTCGAATTTTTTTTCAATGATTATCTGAAATTCAGCGGGCATTACCTCTATTCTTAAAGTTTTTTCATCATGATACCGTGCCCTGTGGACCTTCAATCCGGTTGAACTTAGATAAAATTCAATCTTTCTTATCTTCTCAAGTTTATCGGTTGTTATTCTTGTGCCATAAGGAAAGCGAGTCGCAAGACATGTCTCGGGTTGCTTGTCCCACGTGGGTAATCCCATTTCTTTTGAAAAATTCCTTATCTCAGATTTTGTCAATTCGGCATCTTTTAATGGACTTGATATTCCAAGTTCTGTAAGTGCTTTCAAACCAGGCCTGTAATCATTCAAAAAATCATCGTAATTAGTTCCGTCTGCGACAAACTTAACGCCATTTTCTTTGGCAATTTTGATAAGATCTTTGAATATGGAATATTTGCAATAATAGCAACGTAAAGCATCATTTTTGGCGAAATTTTCATCTTCCAGTTCATTTGAGTCAACGATGATCTGTCTTATACCTAAGTCTTTGGCAATTTGAGTGGACTTTTTTATTTCATCTTCAAATCTTATTGGAGAAATAACGGTTACAGCCAAAACCTTGTCTTTTCCCAAAATGTCTTTGGCAACTTTCAAAAGGAAAGTGCTATCTGTTCCTCCTGAAAATGCCACTGCAATTTTTTCCGTTTTTCGGATTATCGATTTAAGATTTTCCAATTTTTCCGCAGAATTCATGATTGCACTTCCTTATTAGGAAATTATATCACAAGCCCCGCAATTGTGCGGGGCTTATTTAATTTTAAATTTGTATACCTTTATTTTCCTGCCGCTACATCGGCCTTTTCTAATTTCTTAGCCTCTTTTATCGCTGCTTGCAAGAAATCGTAATCAAGTATGAATGGATATTTTTTCGCCCATTCAAAGATCTTATCCGGATTATTCTGGAACCATAATCTATCCAGTCCTTCACCGTGGGAAGCACCTTTTTGTTTTATTTCTTCGATGTTTTTGGTGAATTCAGTTTCCCACACGGGATCAAGTTCTTTGTGAATATTTTTGGAATATTCATCCAAAGATGGCGCAAGTTTTGTCACAACTAAGTTCGATGCACCTTTGTCCGTTGATATCGCGTGATGTTTTGCGACAACTTCCCTGAGCACCCATGGATTGTCTATTATCATGCATGGAGTTAAAAGATTATCTGAATGTGGCTGATGGAACCTTATATCCGTCAAAAAAGGCGATTTGAGTATATCGACAAGAGATTTCTCTTTTATGTTATCAGTTGCAAAATGTGTGAATATGCATGGTTCCACATATCCTTCACTGTTTATATGAAGATATCTTCTTCCTCCGGCTATACATCCGCCAACAGATGGTGCATCATTCCAGAAATCCATCAAGAAATATGGCTTTCTCGCCCTCAATGACCTTACAAAGTCTCCCATAGCTTTTCTCTGAGATGGAAGCGGCATTAGATCAACTTCCGGATCTCTTCCCACTGGCATGAAAAGGAATAGCCATGAAAAGAAAGCACCTTTTTCTATCCAGAAGTCGTAAAGTTCATCCGAGGTAAGTTGATCAAAATTCGTTCTCATGAAAACGAAAGAATTACCAAATATGATCCCTCTTTCTTTTAGTCTATCGGCCGCTTGAATGACTTTAGCGTATATACCTTTTCCCCTTATGTAATCGGTCTCATCTTCCCATCCGTTTACACTAAGAACGGGATAAACGTTTCCAAGTTCTTGAATTTGATCGGCAACTTTATCAGTTATGAATGTCGCATTAGTGAAGATCATGAAGAGTGAATCGTTATGTTTCTTTATCAGTGGATAAAGTTCTGCCCATCTAACAAATGGTTCTCCACCAAGAATGGTGTAGAAGTAAGTACCTATTTCTTTTCCCTGCGTGATTATGCTGTCGACGAGTTCGATTGGCATATCATCCTGCCTTGAATATTCACTCGCGTAACAGCCGATGCAATTTAGATTACATCTCATAGTTGGGCTTATAAGAATGGTGTAAGGAGCGGCAAAACCATTTTTGCTTATGGTTTCTTCTTTGTTGTACTTGATCCATCCAAGATTGACATTTACAAGGAAATTTGTGAAGAAAGTTTTCACAACGTGTTTGTCTTTCTTGAAAAGATTTATAAGCCACTGCCTTGAGCCAGGGTTCTTTTGAACCCAATCTGCGAATTTAGAAAGGTTATCGGTCCCTCCTATGGTATGTTCCAGTTTTTTGAGGGATTCAATGGCTTTATCGAAATTTTGTTCTGGATCTTTGACTATGAAATCTATATATCTTCCAAGAACTGCATTTATCGCCATTTTTGTAGCCTTATCTTTGATTTCGTTTCCTATTCCCATTCAGATCAGACTCCTCTCCTAAAATTTTACCGAACGGTCAAATTGAAATCAAAACCATTTTACACAAAAAAAAATCTTTTGTCAATACGTCTTGATTTTTTATGTTCAAATGTATTAGAATATAAAACGTTGCGGGGTCGTGGCGCAGCTGGGAGCGCGCTTGCATGGCATGCAAGAGGTCGTGGGTTCAAATCCCATCGGCTCCACAAAAAAAGGCGAATCTTTGAGATTCGCCTTTATTCTATTTTCATAAGAGATTGATCGATCTCAACCTGTTGCCCTTCTTTGACAAGAATTTCTGTTATTTTGCAATCTCGAGGAGCAAGAATTTCATTTTCCATTTTCATGGCCTCAAGTGTAAGCAATGTTTGACCATCTTTGACGTTTTCACCAACTTTTGCTTTTATCTTTACTATCGTCCCTGACATGGGTGCGTGAATTATTTCCTCTTCATTTCTTTCATCTTCAGAAGAAACAGGTTGAATGATTTTTGGGGGTTGTGGCTCACTTTTTGGGAATTGCTTTGTTTGATCCGTTTTGATCGAAAGTGGTGAAGTCATATTTGTATCTTCATTGCCACTTTCTTCAACTTCAACCTCGTAGACTTTTCCATTAACTTTTACCATGTATTTTTTTAACATTGCATTTACCCCTTTCTTGTCTTCCAGAAGATCTGAGGAGTGTGAATTGTCCATCTGTTGATGTAACTGCAATTTTGGTCAATTTTTTTGACTTTTTTTATCAACACCTCTTTAGATGAATAAGCCTTTATTGCCGCGAAAATGACGGCAACAATTTCTTCGTTGTCTTCCATGTTAGGCCTCATAAAGGAATATTGCCATGTTTTTTGGAAGGTTTGCCTTCCACCTTTGATCCAAGTATTTCAAGTCCTCGAATCAAAACACTTCGCGTCTCGGAGGGTAAAATAACCGTGTCAACGTAACCACGAGAAGCGGCAACGTAAGGATTAGAAAAGGTATCGGCATATTCTTTTATCTTTTCTGATCTTGTCTTTTCAGGATCAACCGCATTTTTTATCTCATTTCTGAAAATCACATTTGCGGCTCCGTCGGCACCCATAACGGCTATTTCCGCCGTTGGCCATGCTAAAACGATATCCGCACCAAGATGTTTGCTTCCCATCGCTATGTAAGCACCACCGTAATCTCTACGCGTTATAACGGTTATTTTGGGTACAGAGGCTTCGCTGTAAGCGAAAAGCAATTTTGCTCCATGCCTTATTATGCCACCATATTCTTGAGATGTGCCGGGTAAGAAACCTGGCGTGTCGGCGAAAGTTATGATGGGAATGTTGAACGCATCGAGAAAACGTATAAAGCGTGCCGCTTTGTCTGAAGAATCTATATCAAGTACACCTGCCAATACTTTTGGTTGGTTTGCAACAATCCCAACTGTTCTTCCGTTTATTCTTGCAAAGCCGGTGATCATGGATCTCGCAAATTTGGCCTGCACCTCAAAAAAAGTATCTGGATCGACTATTTTTTTTAAAACATCTATCATATCGTAGGGCTTATTTGAAGATTGAGGTACTATCGAATTTATCGACTCATCTAATTCTATTTCGATTTCCGATCCCATTTTGGGATTTTCCATGTTATTTGAAGGAATGTAAGAAAGTATCTTTTTGACGATTTGCATCGCATCCATATCATTTTTTGCGATGAAATGCGCAACGCCACTTTTAGAGTTATGAACTTCTGCACCGCCGAGGCTTTCCTGAGTTACGTCTTCACCTGTAACGGCCCTTATAACTTCAGGGCCCGTTATGAACATTTTCGATGTTTTATCCACCATAATGACAAAATCTGTTATAGCCGGTGAATAAACAGCACCTCCCGCGCAAGGTCCGGCTATAACGGTTATTTGTGGTATCACTCCAGATGCAAGGGTATTTCTGTAAAAGATTTCCCCATAGCCGTAAAGTGAGTCAACACCTTCTTGAATTCTTGCGCCACCGGAATCATTTATTCCAACAAGAGGTATTCCCATTTTCATCGCCATATCTTGAATTTTGGTTATCTTTTTGGCATGCATTTCTCCAACGGAACCACCCTGAACGGTGAAATCCTGTGAAAATATGGCAATTTCTCTGCCATCCACCCTTCCTATGCCCGTAACAACTCCGTCTGCCGGAAAATACTTTTGATCAAGGCCAAAATAAGTTGATCTGTGCCTTATATGATCGTCAACTTCAAAAAAACTTCCTTCATCGACAAGGACCGCTATTCTTTCGCGAGCCGTCAATTTTCCCTCTTCATGTTGCTTTTTTATTCTTTCCTCTCCGCCACCGAGACGTATTGTTTCGCGTCTCTTTAAAAGATCATCGTTTTTGTCCAATTTAATCCTTCCTCCTTTCAACGAGTTCTATCATAACACCATTTGCATCTTTTGGATGTATGAATGTTACAATCGTGTTGTTTGCCCCTTGAGAAGGATCTGATGTTACCCTGTATCCTTCGTTTTTAAGTTGCTTAACGGTTTCATAAATGTCATCTACTTCAAAAGCAACGTGGTTAAGCCCTTCTCCTCTTTTTTCGATGAATTTGGATATTGTACCCTCAGGATCGAGATCTTCAAGAAGTTCTATACGAGTTCCTCCGGCTTCGATAATGACAACCTTTAATTTTTTACCTTCAAGTATTTCTTCGTCAGCATGCAAACCAAGAGATTTTGTGTATATTTTGGATGCATCTAAAGCAGATTTAACTGCGATTCCGATGTGATCGATTTTTATAACTTTCACCGTTGCATTCCTCCCTTCATTATCCAGCATTGACCGTTAGAGATATTCTTTTCTTATTATACTAAATCTCTTTTAAAAGTGAAATGAATGAACAGCACGTAGCACGTGGCTCATGGCAGGTGGCGCATAGAAAACACAGTGAATAGTGAGAAGTAAGCGGTAAATGACAAATACTTATTTGCTGTCACGAAAGGCGAATGCCAAAGCCAACGATATTTCATATTTAAAGTTGATCAAGTATATACTAAATCTTTTTCATACTTGATCAGTTTTATCTTACCAAATACAGTAGGCTTAGAATATCCTTGTTTTTTGTCATACACCATATGCTGTATGTTATACTTTATGAGAAGTTTGGAAAGGAGGAAGTTTTTATGCCAAAATCAGTCAGATCTCCAAGAGGCACAGAAATAACATGTAAAAGTTGGCAGACGGAAGCACCAATGCGTATGATAATGAATAACCTTGATCCTGAAGTTGCAAGAGATCCAGACCACCTTATAGTTTATGGAGGAACAGGAAAGGCAGCAAGGAACTGGGAATCATTTGATGCAATAGTTAAAACACTCAAAAGACTCAACAACGATGAAACTCTCCTTGTTCAATCTGGGAAACCAGTTGCCGTTTTCAGAACAAATGAGTGGGCGCCGAGGGTTTTGATTTCAAACGCGATGTTGGTTCCAAAATGGGCAGATTGGGATTATTTTCGAGAACTTGAGTTACGTGGACTTACGATGTTCGGACAGATGACGGCAGGAAGTTGGATATACATAGGTACTCAAGGTATTTTACAGGGCACATATGAAGTTTTTTATTCTATCGCTCAGAAATATTTTGGTGGGACTTTAGCAGGAAAAATAGTCGTTACGGCAGGCCTTGGCGAAATGGGTGGAGCGCAACCTTTATCCGTAACTTTCAACGGAGGAGTTATGATAGCCGTTGAAGTTGATAAAAGGATGATCGACAGAAGGCTTGAAAAACATTATTTGGACACATGGACCGATTCTTACGATGAAGCGATAAAGATGGCAAAGGATGCCGCGACAAAAAAACAACCACTTTCAATAGGATTACTTGGTAATGCAGCTGAAGTACTTCCAAGAATGGTAAAGGAGGGATTTATTCCTGATATAGTCACAGATCAAACTTCGGCCCATGATCCACTTAACGGTTACATTCCCATTGGATTAAACGTTGAAGAAGCGGCAAAGATGAGAGAGAAAAACAAAGATGAGTATATGAAAAAAGTTTTTAATTCCATGGTGGAACATGTTGTGGCAATCGTTGAAATGCAAAAAAGAGGAGCAAAGGCTTTTGAATATGGAAACAACATAAGACGTATGGCTTACGATCACGGCGCAAATGATGCCTTTCAAATCGTTGGATATGTGCCGGAATACATAAGACCCCTATTTTCCGAAGGTAAAGGTCCTTTCAGATGGGTAGCACTTTCCGGTGATCCACAGGATATATACAAGACGGACGAAGTCGTGCTCAAACTTTTTCCATACGATGATCACCTCAAAAAATGGATCCATATGGCACACGAAAAGGTAAACTGGCAAGGTTTACCGGCAAGAATATGCTGGCTTGGTCAGGGTGAAAGGGAGCAATTTGGCCTTGAGATAAACAAAATGGTAAGAGACGGAAAACTAAAAGCCCCGATAGTGATCGGACGCGATCATCACGATACGGGATCCGTAGCCTCTCCTTACAGGGAAACAGAGGCGATGAAAGATGGATCGGATGCGATAGCGGATTGGCCAATTTTAAATGCGCTTTTAAACACTTCTTCTGGGGCCACGTGGGTGTCGGTTCACCATGGTGGTGGAGTCGGAATAGGATATTCGATTCATGCAGGTTTTGTCTGTGTTGCAGATGGAACGAAAATTGAGGATGAGAAGTTGTCAAGGGTGTTAAACAACGATCCGGGCATCGGCGTTGTACGCCACGCAGATGCAGGTTATGAAATAGCAAAAGAGACGGCTAAGAAACACAAAATAGACATGCCGATGGAAAAATGAAACGGCACATAATCATGGCACCATCTTTGGATCTAAAAATTATTCGGGATCCAAAAATTGCGATGTGAGGATATAAAATGTGCGGAATTTTTGGAGTTATCGGGAAGACAAATGCAGATGAATTACTTGAAATATCCCAAATTTTGAAGCACCGAGGTCCTGATGATGAAGGATTTTGTTCCATTCCTAATGTGAAACACTTCTCTGGACCTGATACGGTGGGATCACTTTCATTTCCGAAAATAAATGGAAGTTTGGATGGTGCTTTTGGTTACAGAAGACTAAGCATAATAGATCTATCTGTGAAAAGTCATCAACCGATGGAAAAAGATGGTTATGTTGTTGTGTTCAACGGCGAAATTTACAACTTTGCCTCAATACGTGAAGAGCTTGAAGAATTAGGTCACCAATTCAACTCTTCGGGGGACACCGAAGTACTTTTGACCTCTTACATTCAATGGGGAGAAAGGTGTGTGGATCATTTCAATGGAATGTGGGCTTTTTCAATATGGGATCCAAAAAGGCGTATTGTCTTTTCATCAAGGGACAGATTCGGAATAAAACCTTTTCTTTACTTTCATGATGACAGATATTTTGCTTTTGCTTCAGAGCAAAAAGCACTTTTGAAATTTTCTAAAGTTTCGAATGAACCTGATTTGGAAGATGCGAAAAGATATCTTATTTGGGGAATGCAAAATTTTTCCGAGAATTGCATGTTCAAAGAAATAAAAAGGTTGCTTCCTTCTCATAACCTTGTTTTCAACGTTGATACGGGTGAATTAAAAACTTACGAATACTGGAATATACATCCAAACACGGAAAAATCCATCTACGATGAAAAACAAGGTCAGATTTACTTCCAAAAATTTCGTGAAATTTTCACAGATGCTGTAAGATTAAGGCTCATAAGTGATGTCAAAGTCGGAACCGCTTTAAGCGGCGGGATAGATTCTTCTTCCATAGTTTATACCGTTAGAGAACTCATGAAAAAGCAAAGCGTACCTTCAATTGGGGATATCCAATACACTTTTTCAGCCGTTTACGGAAATTACGTTGCGGATGAATCGAAATGGATTGATATAGTTGCAAAAGAAACAGCGGTCAAATCTTTGAAAGTTGTCCCAGATCACGAAGATCTTGCCCGTCATCTTGAGACACTTGCATACGTCCACGATGAACCATTTGATTCTACGTCGACGTACGCGCAATATCGTGTCATGAATTTGGTCAGAGAAAGCGGCGTTACGGTTACACTTGATGGTCAGGGTGGCGATGAAATAGCTGGTGGATATCCGCTTTACATGCCCATCATGATCCTTGAGAACTTTCCGAATAAAACATTTTTTTCGGAAATCAAAAATCTTAGAAAAGCAAATTCATCATTTGGGCTGTTTTTGAGAACAATCGGTACACGTTACGTAAACGATGCGGCTCAAAGAAGATACTTCAAAGAAATTTCAAAAGTGCTTTTTAACCATACAAACCGATTCATACCTTACGGTGGGAGATCAAAGGCTGAATTTTCTCACATGAACTTGCGCGCATGGTCTGACATGAGAGAAGAATTAGTAGATCTTTTAAAAACGGCAGATAGAAATTCCATGGCTTTTTCAATAGAGTCGAGATTTCCTTACCTTGATTACAGACTTGTAGAATTTGCAATGTCCGTACCATCTGCATACAAGATTCATCAAGGATGGACAAAATATCTGTCACGCAGAAGTTTTGAAGGGTTGATAAACGATAAAGTGCTTTGGAGAAAAGACAAATTAGGTTTCCCAACACCTCAAAAAGCGTGGTTTGAAATGGGCTTTTCTGATTTTGCGATGAATTACATTTCAAATTCAAAACTTTTAAAATATCTTGATGTGAATGTGAATGGAACTTTTTCGCACAAGTTACTTTGGCGCCTTGTGAATCTTGCTGCATGGGCAAAGACATTTGAAATGGATTAAGTTATGAATCGGTTTCAGAAGTAGAATGTCATTTATACTAAATCTCTTTTAAAAGTGAAATGAATGAACAGCACGTAGCACGTGGCTCATGGCAGGTGGCGCATAGAAAACGCAGTGAATAGTGAGAAGTAAGCGGTAAATGACAAATACTTATTTGCTGTCACGAAAGGCGAATGCCGGAGTCAACGATATTTCATATTTAAAGTTGATCAAGTATATGTTTACAGAAGCCAGGATGACAGAAAAAAACATTCGTGGAACATTTTGTTTGTCATATTCACCGATAACGTGCTATAACCGTCACTTTTTATTGAAGGAGATGGTATCTTGGAAAGAACATTGGTACTTGTAAAGCCAGATGGTGTTAAAAGAGGATTGATAGGTGAAATCATATCACGTTTTGAAAGAAAAGGGTTTAACATCGTGGATATGAAAATGTTGCGGATGACAAAGGAACTGGCGGCAGATCATTATGCTGAGCACAAAGGAAGGCCTTACTATGATCGACTCATAGAGTACATAACAAGCGGTCCGGTGGTCGCAATGATTTTGGAAGGAGAAGATGCTGTGAACATTGTCAGGATGATGATAGGTAAAACATCTCCTTCGGAGTCTCTTCCAGGGACGATAAGAGGAGATTTTTCCCTCAATATAACCATTAACGTCGTACACGCGTCTGATTCCTTAGAAAATGCGGAAAGAGAAATGAAGAGGTTCTTTTCATGACTTTTGCCATAGATTAAGTGAATACAAAATTGATTCAGCATAGATTTTAAGGGGGATAAAATGAAAAATGGCGCAATTTTGCTTGAATCTTTGATCTTTTTGATACTCTCTTTCATATTGTTTTCAATCGTGATCTCGGTTACTTCAACTTTAACCCGCAATCAGCAATTCATAGAAAGGGGATCTAAAGAACTTTCAGAAATAATTTCGATATCCAACATCGATCCAGACGATATTCCCCAATCTAAAATTGACAATTTTAAAATCATCGATGAAACAGGGGGGAAAATTGTGTATGAATACAAATCTTCGGTCACAGGTGAAACTTTCAGGATCGGTGATAATTGAGATAATAGTAGCTCTTTCAATCTATGGAATAAGCCTTGCCATCATTTACGATTCTATAAACATCATGATGAAAACGATGATCAAAATTTCGGCATCAGAAAAATACGTTGAAGATTTCGAAGATGCAATAACTTACATGTACAAAACGGACTTCGAAAGGGGAAGAGAACTCGAACTCATCTCATATAAAACCTGGTCTGTACTTTTAATCGATTTCGATCCTAAAGATACTGATTCACATGTTGTCGGATACCAACTTTTTAAATCGAATGACGGATCGAAATTAAGAAGGATAGTTGCAAGAGGGGAGGAAGATATACATAAGTTGAAAATTCAAAGGCCAGGTCAAGGATATTTTAATTCTAATTTTTCGGGATTCAACGCGGTTTACACGGGAAAAGAGATGTTATCTTTTGACGTTGAAGGTAAGTACATAACGTTTACGTTTGGAAAGATAAAAACTTACATCGGCCGTATATCCCAAGTATACTAAACCTCTTTTAAAATTGAAATGCAAATTTGAGTTTGACGAAAGACATGATACCTCGGGGTGGTCGGTACTAAAAATTATTCGGAATCTAAAAAGTCATTTTTTGGCTTTTTACCGTTTGCGATTTTTCTCACACGCTATATCCCATATGCAATTTGCCAATCGTACATTTAACTTTTAAAAGAGATTTAGCATAAATCATTGAATTGATCGGTTACGTTATGGTATACTTTAGAGACATGATTTTGTATTTTCAAGAAGGAGGAAATTTTTAAATGGCAAAAATAAGATCCGCCATAAAGAACATGAGAAAGTCTGAAAAGAGACATCTTCAAAACCAAATCAAAAAGTCTCAATTCAAGACGTCCGTTAAAAAGGCTATCGTTTCAGCCCAAAAGGGAGAAGACTCGACTAAACTCTTAAGTGAGGCATTTTCTAAAATTGACAAGGCTGCTAAGACCGGATCAATCCATAAAAATCAAGCGGCAAGAAGAAAGTCAAGACTTGTAAAAAAGATCAAATCGCTTCAAAACATTGAGGCTCAAACTGTTCAGGGCAAGTGAACTATTTTAAAATTCACAGGATCTCCGAAAAACGGAGATCTTTTTGATTTTTGAACATCATGTTTTTTTTAATGTCTAAATAATGGGAGTGGGATTTCAAAGTTGGAAGAGAAAAAACTTATAGAAGGTTTAAAGCGTTCAGATTCACTTGCTTACAATGAATTGTACAGTGAGTATGTAGAAAAAATAGGTGGAATAGCAAGATCTTATCTCGGCGTTGATGATGTTGAAGACGTTATTCAAGAGGTTTTTATAAAGGTCTATAAAAACATAAAGAAATTTCGTGGAGAATCTTCATTATCGACGTGGATTTACAGGATAACAATCAATGTATGCAAAGATATGCTTGGAAAAAAGCACAGACGTAAGGAGATATTGACCAGTTTTGGAGAAGAAGATGATGATGAGAAAAACATCATCAGAGAACCAGCAGATGAATTACAGCCTTCAGATGAACTCATGAAAATGCTTTCTGCTGAAGAAATTTCAAAAGCAATAGATTCTCTTTCGAAAGAAGATAGGTTGCTTATAAATTTGAGGGAAATAGAAGGCATGAGTTATGATCAAATATCTGAAATAATGGACAAACCGGTAGGCACCGTTAAAAGCAGGCTTCATTATGCTCGTGAAAGGCTTAAGGGAATACTGGAGGAGAGTTTGGGCATTGAAGGAGAGGTTAACGATGAGGTGTGAGGAGTTTAGAGAAAAGTACATAAATGGCGAAATGACAGATCAAGAGAAATTACAATTTGAGGATCACCTGAAAGTATGCGAAAGTTGTAAAATCTTTGTTCAAAATTATCAAAAGGTAAAAGATGGTCTTAAATTGCTTTACACCTTCAAACCATCAAAAGCGTTGGAAGAAAGCGTTATTTCCAAAATTCGCAGAAAAGTGGTAATGAAAAAAGGGTTGATCTTCGGATTGCCAGGTGCTGCGACCATTGCTGTGTCTATGATAATGGCTTTTTACGTTTTCAATCCATCTGCTAATTCCAACTTTGCTTACGAAAAAGCTGTTTCAGCCGGTATCTCTTTGCTTAAATCGGAGCCAGGAACAACTCTTACTTATGCTCAAAGTGGAAATTCAAATCTTGATTACCTTTTAAAGATAAAATATGTGAGTGATCAATTTTGAGATTTTTTCTTTATCCAATTATATTTTTGATGGTGGCGCAATATGCCTTCGGTGCGTCTTTTATAAATACATTTCTAACCTCATATGCTTCTCAATCAATGCAGGCTCAAAGAATAGTCGTTGAAGAAGGTCAAAACGCAAAGGTAAGATATGAAAGTATCTTAAGAAATGGCAGAAATGAGATTGTAAATGTGCTGGCACCGATGCCGTTTGAGTGGGCTTTGATCGATGGAAAGACTTACGTTATAGAAGATGGAGAAATGAGGTTGTCTCCTGTTTCAATAGTCGATATTGAACAAAGATTCATAGAATTGCTTTCTTCGGCAACGGCAACAACTGCTATTGCAACTCAAAATGTCATTTATCAAGGTGAACCTTCAATTCAAATAAATTTGATAACTCGAAATTCCACTTACGTTGGAATTCTTTCAGAAGGCTCGATGATCTTGAAATTCATAAAAGTTCAAAGAAATGATGGTTCTATTTCCATGATTTACACCCAAATTGCGCCTATATCGGTGAATTATTTCAATAAAATATTGAACAGTTTCAAAGTCTACAATGCTACTCCAGACACAGTGGAAATGGTCGTATGGCAACTTATATCTAATCTTAGCAACGTTAATGTCATGTCGATGAAGATCAACGATGTGATCTTTACAGTTGTAAGTGGAATGATGTCTCCCCAAAACAACGCCGTGTGTTATATCTTCAAGATGGATTCAAAAGTTTCCCCTGAATCTCTTGTGAACCAATTCAAAGCCCAGGGTTATAATTCAATTGCCGTTAAATATAACAATCTTTACGTTGTAGTTGCCACAAATGGGAAAACAGATGAATTGAAAGCGTGGATTTCAAAGGTATTCACAAATAAATGATTCAATGAATTAAGATCACCAGAAAATCTATAAAAGGAGCAACGATGAGGGCTGGCAAGAAGTTGCCAACTTTTATTTCTTTTACGTTTAAAATTCTTAGTCCGATCATTATCATCATGGCTCCGCCTGTTCCTGTAAAATCGTTAAGGTAAGCAGGTAAAGTAAGAAATTGAAAAGTAGACGCAAGTAAAGCAATGCCACCTTCTATAACGAATACACTGCCAGCGGATAAAAGTACGCCTATGCCGTAAACGGAAGCGAAGGCTATTGAACTTATTCCATCCATTATGGACTTTAAATAAAGTATTTCGTTGTTGCCATTTAAACCGGAATTAACGCATCCAAGAATTGTCATGGGGCCAACGACAAAAAGTATAGTAGTTGAAACAAATCCCGTGGCAAAATTAGAATCATCCTTTTTCGAGATTTTTTTCGTAAGTCCCGAGATTTTATCTTCTATTTCGAAGATCTCTCCGATAAGTCCACCTATGACAAGACTTCCAAGAACCACCAGAAAATTCTGACTTTTCAATCCCATATTGACACCTATCAGGATCGTCAGAATTCCTATTGAGATGAAAAAAACAGCTTTATGCTTTTCTTTGAGTTTGTTTCCAAGCGGAATACCGACTAAGGTACCACCGATGACAGTCAGTGTGTTGACAATAACTCCAAGGCTAAACATTTCCCCTCCTGTAACTTTCAAAGAAGCCTTCCATATCGGTATCATCGCGTATACCAAGTCTGGTAAGACAAAAATCATATTTCACAGGATCTTCGGGTGAAATCAATTTAAAGTTTTTCGTAATTTCGAGTGCTGCCTTCATGTCTGCTTGCTTTCTTGTCGTAAATCCAAGCACAAGTGATATATGGTGCATGTGTGTGTCAAGAGGTATTACAAGTTTAGAGGTTGAAATATCATTCCAGCCATCCGGATCGACTTCATCGGATCTGACCATCCATCTTAAAAAGAGGTTCAGCCTTTTACATGGACTTTTGCAGTTGGAAGATGGAAGAAGGCTATTTTTTCTTTCTTCAGGTGTAAGCAATTTTATGAAGTTCGATAAAGCCGGTACAACATTTTGATCTTCATCTTTCAATCCACTTTTGAAGGCATCATGAAGGGATCCAAATTGTTCAATGACTTTTTTTAAATTTAAAAGAAATTCAATTAAATCATTTTCATCTGTGTATCTATGCACAAAACCTTTAAAATTTTGTTTTAAACTTTCGAAATTTGAATTCAAAATAAATTCGTAAGGATGTTCCATTTTTTCAAGCACAATAGAAACGTCTTTTAGTATCTGTGAAACTCTTCCATAAGCAAGAGATGCCCCTATGATACCGACTATTTCACGATCTTTGATGTCTTCGTAATTGTACAAAAATTCGAGAGGATCGGGATGGATGTATGCTTTTTTGTTGTACTTAGAATAAAGTAATTCAAGAATTTCTGCTTTTACGATCATAAGACCTCCGTGCTTTTACCGATCAGGCATTGTCTTTTTAATTTTCATGCTTTCACCAAGTATATCAAAAGAGATGGACTTATGTCCATCTCTTCGTCTAAACTTTTAGAAATGTTTATTCTAATTTAAGTTCTACCTGATTCGACCAAAGGCCATGGATATTGCAATGTGAATAGGCTATAACGGTACCAGACTTTTCTGTTCTGAAGGTAACCGTTACTTCTGGATCGGAATATATGGTACTTGTATTTGGCCCTTGAGTTGATGCACCATGGGCCTGAAATTCATACTTGCCTATCACGTAAGGGTACTTTTCACCTGTTGGCAGGAAATAAACTTCTATCCATGCAATGTGATGTTCTGTTGTGTTTGGATGTGGAATTTCTTTTCCAACACTGACCGTAACCTTTATCTTTTCGCCTTTTTTAACGTGCGCAGGTAATTCAATAACCGGCACATGTTTTTCCTTTTTAAAATCATCCGACAATATAACTTCTTTTAAACTTGCCATTTGAATCACCTCTTTCAGAAATTTTTTTTAACCCCTTTTACCAAGTTCAGCATCTAACATCAAAAGACCCTGATTTGAATCTTTTATCATTCTCAACCTTTCAAGGATCTGCAAAACAGAATATTCCTCTTCTACCTGTTCATCGACAAACCATTGCAAAAATGAAGATGTGGCATAATCTTTTTCACCATCGGAAAGATTTGTAAGCCTTTCTATCGATTTTGTTACCTCTTGTTCGTGAACGTAAGTGGCTTCAAAAACATCCGTAGGTGATTTCCACTCAAATGGCGGTTCTTTTATCAATTTTAGAGTAACCCTGCCACTTCTTTTGTTAACGTAGTCATATATCTTTTTTGCATGTGCTTCTTCTTCTTTTGCCTGATTTTCCATCCATGCGGCAAACCCGTTCAACTTTACCGATCTGAAGTACGCACCCATCGAAACGTAAAGATAGGCTGAATAAAGTTCGGCGTTTATCTGCTCATTCAAAACATCTTCGATTTTTTTACTCAGCATCAAAATTCCTCCTCTCAAACTATGCCTGCTTTTTTGTGTTTCATGAAAATTTTTTCAGAAAGTTCATCTATAACATTTAAATCCTGATCTTTCGGGTATCCATTTATCGAAACCGGATCGATGATTTCTGCCTTAACGGAAGAAAGTATCCCTTTTAACTGATCAATTGCCTGTCCTCCCCAACTGTACGAATTGATTATAGATATGAATTTTGTTTTTGGCCTTAAAGCGTTAAAAAGATATGCAGCGTAAGCAACATCGGGGTGAATGCCGACAAGCATCGTTGGAGTTGCTATCACAACCGTCGCCGAATCGACAAGTGAAATTGCCAATTTTCCTACATCCATTTTAACAACGTTAAATGGCTCAACCACGATGTCAACCTTGACAAGATCATCTATCAGCCTTTCAACCATTTTTAACGTACTGCCATGCATTGAAAGATAAACAATTGTAACTTTGTTTTGCACAGCATCAGATGTCCATCTGCGGTAAGCTTCAACTATTAATTCTGGCTTATCGTAAATCTGACCATGACTTGGGGCTATAAATTCTACCTCAAGTCCTTCGATTTTTTTTAAATTTGATTTTATTGGTGCACGAAATGGCATCATTATCTCGGCGTAATATCTCTTTGCCCCTTCAAGTGCTCTCGCCGTGTTGTCTCCCACAAAAAGTTCGCTTGAAGCAACGTGAGAACCAAAAAAGTCACAAGTGAAAAGTATCTTATCTTCTTCAAGATAAGTTGACATAGTCTCGGGCCAATGCACCCATGGTGTTAAAATGAATTTCAACGTTTTATCACCGAGGGAAAGTTCTGTACCATCATCTACCGTGATAAATTTGGATTCATCTATCAAAAGTAAAGATTTCAGAAATTCCTTGCATTTTAAATTTGTGACGACTTTTGCTTGAGGATAAAGTTCAAGAATTTTGGGAATGGATCCTGAATGATCCTGCTCGGCATGCTGAGACACTATGTAATCTATTCTATCGACACCTAAACTTTTCAAATTTTCAACAAGTACCTCCGTTTTAGTAGGATCAACGGTGTCTATCAGAAGATTTTTTTCTTTTCCCTTTACAAAATACGAATTGTAAGATGTACCTTCTGCAAGGGGAATAAGTTCATCAAAGAGTTCTCTATCCCAGTCTTGTGCCCCAACGTAAAAGACATCTTTTTTTATCTCTCTTGCAGCCATATTCATCTATCCTCCGATCATTTTTTTTCACAATTCTTACATGTTCCAAAAAATTCGAGCGTATATCCATTGACTTTGTAACCGTTACTTTCAATGATCTTTTCAATCGCGCCTATTTCTTTTTCCAGTTTCTCGACCATTTCAGGTTTAAGAGGTGCATCTTTCATTTTTTCACAATTTTTGCAATAAAAATGATAATGTGTGCTTATATTGTCATCAAATCTTTTTTGAGTGTCAACGGGCTCTAATTTCTTTATAAAACCATTTTTCGAGAGTACTTCAAGACTCCTATAAACCGTGCTCATACTTATCTTTGGAAGCCTTTTCTTCACCACCATGTAAACCTCATCCACGGTAGGATGATTTCCAAGATTTTTAAGTTCTTCAAGAATTATCTTTCTTTGGTACGTGATCCTCATTGGACTTTTTTCCAATTTCGATATCTCCTCTCACGAAAACAATAATCGTTTTCAATTTAATGATACCACTTAAAAACATAAATGTCAAGTACAAAATGGGGATTGGAAATCTCCAATCCCCAAATTAAAACATCATAAGTATTTGGTATGTTAAAAATTCGCTTCCCCGGCCTTTGTTCTTTTGAATCCCCCGTTCACTGAATACATTACAGCCACAACTATCGCGACTATACAGGCTACGCCAACAATTATGGCAATAGGATTCGTAGTTGAAATGCGGATGAGAATAGGGGCTATTATCAGCGCTATCATGTTTATAACCTTTATCATCGGGTTCAAAGCAGGACCTGCCGTATCTTTGAGCGGATCACCAACCGTGTCGCCCACGACAGAAGCCTTATGGGCATCCGAGCCCTTTCCGCCGTAGATTCCATCTTCAATGGTTTTTTTGGAATTATCCCAAGCGCCACCGGATGTTGCCATGAAGACAGCCAGCAATTGGCTTGAAAGTATAGCACCAACGAGGAAGCCTCCAAGCGCTCCCTCACCGAGAACCAATCCTGCAACAACTGGTGTTAATATGACGAAGG
>Ga0078972_1005474_pt1 | contig 32128 bp, 29 predicted proteins | sample YelNatPaOPGAMG01_FD_67568 | JGI IMG/M metagenome (GOLD analysis project Ga0078972, IMG submission 67568) | Hot spring thermophilic microbial communities from Obsidian Pool, Yellowstone National Park, USA - OP-RAMG-01 (SPADES assembly) (version 2) | ecosystem: Environmental > Aquatic > Thermal...
TCTGAAAAAAAACCTTCTCCAGGCTCCTTACTTATAAAAACATAAGCTATTTTTAAGGGTAAAAAACCAGATTTTATTTCTGAATATACAATTTTTAAAAGATCTATAGCTGCAGAATCTCTTCCTGTAGTAAACCAGCCTATTTTTTTAAATTTCATAGAGAAACCTCCCAATTTCAAAATTTATTCCGCAAGGTTTAGGAATAAAAAATTCAAAATACTGATAAAGTGCAAATCTATCAGTCATTCCTGAAATATAATCTGCAATAATTCTTTCTTTTGAAGCATTAGTAAAAATTTGGCTTGCCTTTTGAGAATACTCTATTTTTTCAAAATTTTTATAATAAAATTCAAAAAGTGAACACAAAATTTTCTTTGCCTTTTCAAATTCTTTCCTTACTACAGGAGAAAAATATACCTTTTCAAAAAGAAAATCTCTTAGAAGATTAAGAGCTTCTAAACATTTTTCATCCATTAAGATAGCATTTTCGTTAGCAGATTTAGTAGTTAAAATTACATTTTTTACTAAATTATTTATCCTTTCAGAATGAGAAAGTCCCAATCTTTTTTTAACTAAGGAAGGCAGATCTTCTATAGTTATTAAACTAGCCCTTATAGCATCATCTACATCGTGATTAACATAAGCAATAATATCAGAGATTCTAACTACTTCAGCTTCTAAGGTAAGAGGTCTTTCTTTTTCAGAAAGAATTGGTCCTTTACCCTTTGAATGGTTTAAAATTCCATCTCTAACTTCTAAGGTTAAATTGAGTCCTTTACCGTCTTTTTCTAAAAGATCAACTACTCTTAAACTTTGTTCATTGTGTCTAAATCCTTCTGGCAAAAGTTCATTTAATACTTCTTCTCCTGCATGCCCAAAAGGTGTGTGCCCAAGGTCATGTCCAAGAGCTATAGCTTCAGTTAAATCCTCATTTAATTTTAAAGCTTTTGCAATAGTTCTTGCAATTTGAGAAACCTCTAAAGTATGAGTAAGTCTTGTTCTATAGTGATCTCCTTTAGGAGCTAAAAAAACTTGGGTTTTATGTTTTAGTCTTCTAAATGCTTTGGAATGAATAATTCGATCTCTATCCCTTTCAAAACAAGTTCTAATTTCACATTCCTCTTCAGGACGGAGTCTTCCTTTTGAATATTTAGCCTTCGCAGCAAAAGGAGAAAGAAGCTTTTCTTCCAAATCTTCCTTTTCCTTTCTTATAGAATCATTTAACATCTTCTATTTTTAACTCCAAATTTCCCGTAAAACTATTTATAAAAGGAGTTCCTACAATTAAATTTATTTCTTTCTTTTCTAAAAGCTTATTAAAAAATATGGCAGAAAGTTCTTTATCTTCTTTTTGCAAAATAAGTTTTGAATGTTTTTCCTTTAAAATTTTTATTTCTTTTATTTCAAAATTTTTAAGAAGAAGAGCAGGAGGTGAATGTCCTTCTCCATAAGGATGAAATGCTTCAAAGGCAAAAAGATTTTCCCTATATAAAAGCTCTGATAAATTTGTCTCAGCATCAATATAAATTAAATTAGAAGAAGAGGGGATATGATTAGATTTTAAAATTTTTTCAAGGCGTATTTTAAATTCAGGAATAAGATTTTTGTGTATTTTGAAACCTAAAGCATATTTATGTCCACCAAATTGGATTAAAAGATCTTCACATTGAGATAAAACTTTTAGAAAATTTATTTCAGAGGGTGAGCGTATTGAACCATGAGCTATTTCATCTTCTTGAGAAATAACTATGGTGGGCAAATTATATAAATTTTTAAATCTATTAGCAATGAGCCCAAGTAAACCTTTGGGAATGTTTTCAAAAGTTAAAAATAAGAATTTAGAATCTTCACAAACATTATCAAGTTGAAAACTAAGAGTTTTTAGAATTTCTTCTTCCAAAGTTTGTCTTTCTTGATTTAAGTTTTCGATTTGAGAAAGTTTTTTTTCTGCAGAAACTTTATCTACTGAAGAAAGAAATTCAAAAACTATTTCAGGTTTGCCAAGCCTTCCAGCAGAATTGAATTTAGGAATGATTTTATAATAGAGATCCTCTTCAGATAAACCATATTTTAGATTTTCTCTTTCAAGTAAAACTTTTGTACAGGGGAAGTAAGGATTTAAAAGGTCTCTAAATCCAAAAAAAGTAATAAGACGATTTTCTCCAATTAAAGGCACCATATCTGCTAAAGTTGCAAGGGAAACAAGTTCCAAATATTTTCTTAAAAAAGGAGGTTCTTTATCTACAAAGAATCCTTGAGACAAAAGATAAGATCTTAGAGCTCTCATTAAGGCAAAAACAACTCCAGCACCACATAAATAATAAAGAGGAGAAGAGGGTTCTGTAAGTTTACCACTTATAGTAATAGTTTCTGGTTTAGAGATTATTTCATGATGATCAGTTACAATTACATCTATGTTTAAAGCTTTAGCTAAATTTATTGTATGATGAGCAGATATTCCCACATCAACAGTAATAATTAAACTTATACCCTTAGCTTTAAAATAGGGTAAGAATTTAGCATGAAATCCGTATCCTTCTTCAGTTTTACTTGGAATTAACCATTCTACATAGGGAGTAAAATTTTTAAGAAAATCATAAAGGATGAAAGTTCCTATAATTCCATCTGCATCAGAATCTCCGTAAATACCTATTTTTTCTTTAGCTTTAATAGCTTTAAAGATCCTCTCAACTGCAAGCTTCATATCAGGAATTATAAAAGGATTAGAAAAGTCAGAAAGTTGAGGATAAAGAAAAGAATAGGCAGATTTTATATCTGAAAATCCTTTATTTATAAGAATCTTTGCTAAAAGAGGGGTAAAAAAACCTTGGGTAATAAATTCTTGGAAGAGTTCTTGATTAGGGATCTTATTAATCCAAAGCTTGGTTGACGTCATATAAAATTTATTGTATCATATCAAGCTCAAAAGTAAATTAAACAAAAATGATAAGCTCAAAAGTAAGGGTATTACTCACTGGTGGGGCAGGCTACATAGGTTCTCATGTAGCAAAACTTTTAACTAAGTATGGATATGAGGTAATTATAATAGATAACCTATTTTCTTCGCAACCTCAAAAAATTTACGGAAAATTTTATAAATTAGATTTAAAAGAAGAAATAAAGATTTTAGAAGTAATTAAAAAAGAAAAACCAGATATAGTTTTACATTTTGCAAGTTTTATAAGTGTTCCTGAAAGCATAGAAAAGCCCTTTTTGTATTATGAAAATAATGTGGGAAATACAATTAAGCTACTTTCAGCTATGAAAAAGGCTGGGGTTAAAAATTTTCTTTTTTCTTCCTCAGCTGCTGTATATGGTATTCCTGAGATTATTCCTGTCCCAGAAACAGCTGAACTTAAACCTATTAATCCATATGGAGAAACTAAAGCTATAATAGAAAAAATCTTAAGGGATATGGCGTCTGCTGGGGAAATAAATTATATCTCTTTAAGATATTTTAATGTAGCGGGAGCTGATCCAGAAGGAGAAATAGGTCCTAACTATAAACAACCAACTCATTTAATAATAAGAGCTTTAAAAGTAGCAAGAGGGAAAATTCCCTATTTAGAAATCTATGGAACCGATTATCCTACACCTGATGGAACTTGCATAAGAGATTATATTCATGTAATGGATTTAGCAACTGCTCACCTTTTAGCTTTAGAGTATCTTCTTTCTAAAGGTGAAAGTATTGTTTTAAATTGTGGTTATGGAAGGGGATTTTCAGTAAGAGAGGTAATTTCTGTAGTTAAGAAAGTAACAGGAATTGATTTTAAGGTGATAGAGACCAAAAGAAGAGCAGGAGATCCACCTATTTTAATTGCTGATAATACAAAGATTAAAAAGATATTAAAGTGGGAACCCAAATATGATTCTCTTGATACTATTATAGAAGATTCTTGGAAATGGGAGCTAAAACAAAATAAGACTTTTTAAGATATTAGAAAGTAAATAATTAAGTGGTTGGTAGAGGGAAAACTGCAGAGGATAAAAACTAAGTAAATTCAAATATTTGAAATTTTTAAAATAAGAATTTATAATTTATTTAAGCCGGCGTAGCTCAGGGGTAGAGCAGCTGATTCGTAATCAGCAGGTCATGGGTTCGAATCCCATCGCCGGCTTATTTTCAAGCTTTTGATAGTGTCCCCTTTATTGTGTAAAAATTTTCCCGGAAAGGGTATGGTAGTTCCCCAATTCAATTTCATTAAATTCTCTTAACTTCTTTGAGTTTAATCATATTTTTTCTTACTTTCAAATCTTCACACAAATTAATGAGACATTACCGTTTGAAAAGATTGAAAAAACCTAAATAATGGTTTGAAAGTAGTTTGGGCTTGGTTAAAGGTGAAGGGTTATTTAAGATATCAATTTTCAGTAGCAATTTTATTAAGGAACTAATCTTTTTATTTCTGGAAGCTTGTTAAAATCTTCATCATATGAATAAATTTCTTTTACTTCATGTTCTAACATAAAAAATAATTAAAAAGGTCTGCAAAAGAAATGTTTGTATTAGGAAATGTTTCTAAAGCTTTTTCAAAAACAGCCTTATAAGGCAATTTCAAACCTCTCAAATTAATTAAAGGCAAAACTAAATCTCTTATTTCCTCTCTTGAAAGTTTATAATACTTTTGAAGAGTAAATATTAACTCAAATATCACTAAGGGGCTTGTGATTGCTTTTTCTTCCCCTCTTTCTATTTTCTTTAATAAGTCTAAAACCTTATAAGCTTTTTCTTCATCGTCTTTTGTAAGATAACGGAGAAATATGTTAGTGTCTAAAAATTTTCTCATTTAAGTTTCTCTATCACATTTTTTGCCATTTCGTTTTCCACAAAATCTCTTATTTCTTTGAAATTTTCTGGCTTTTTAAGCGCTTTCACCTTTCCAAAATTTTCTTCAAGTTTTGATTTTAAAGGAACAATTTTTACTTCATTGCCTTCAACTATAAAGCCTATCCTTTCCCCAGATTTTACACCAAGAATTTGTCTTATTTTTTTAGGTAAAGTAATTTGAAACTTTTTAGTAAGAATCGAGGAACTTGTAAGATTTTTAATCATTCTTTACCTCTATTAAAGTATTACTTTACTTTTGGTGTTTTAATTCTTTATAAAGATTTTTCAAGTATTTAGGCAAGGGTTAAAAAACATGTATCCCTCCTATTTTGTAAAAATTTCCCTGAGAAGGGTATATTTTGTTAAATCCCATTAACCCTCCTTGTATTTAACTTCCTATTCTATAGTTGTTTTGTTAGAGTTTTAGTTTTTTTCTTTCATGGTAGCTTCCTCTCCTTTCTGGTAGTTTTAGTTATTAAGCATTGGGGGAGCTACCACGCCCATTTTACTTTTTAAATCTTTGCACAATTAATAAGACACTACCTTATTTGGTAATTTGATTTTTTAACCTATTTTTAACATTTTTTTTAACTCTTTTTTAAAGTCATTTCTTTATATTTTCCACAAAAATACAAAAATTTTAAAAAAGAAATGGGTATGATAAAGTCCTTAGTCCTAAAATTTTGGGAGTTCCAATTAAATAGAGCTTATAAAGAGTTTAAGCTTACTTACAATACAACACAAAAGGATGTATAGCAAAAGAGGAAGAGATGAACGAGAGTTATTTTGGGATAGAAGGAAGGGTAATAGAGAGAAGGGAGCTAAGGATAAGAGGTCAGTATTTGGGATTCTTAAAAGGATTGATAATGGTAGAAGTGTGGTGGGAGATATGACAGCGGAAACTTATTTTCATGCATAAATATTTTTTAAAATGAGATTAGCGATCGTTGAACTTCACGATGTTAGTCCTTACTATGAGAAAGAAACTTATGCTGCCATCGAATTTTTAAAAGAATTAAGTGTTTATAAGTTTTCTCTTCTTCTTATACCTAACTTTAACGGTGACTACCTTATAACCAAGTTTAAACCCTTTATTTCCTATTTAATAGAGCAAGGGCAGGAAATAGTTCTTCATGGTTTAACCCATAGAGGTAGAGTGCCTTTAACTAAACTTCTTTATACAAGTAATGAAGGGGAGTTTAGCTTGCTTAATAAAGAAGAGACGATAAAAAGGTTAGAATCCGCTATATATTATTTGGGAAAGTTGAGTAAAAATGTTAGTTTTTTTTGTTCCACCAGCCTGGATAGGAAATCCTTGGCTTGAAGAAGTTTTATCTGCCTTTGGTTTTAAAGGAGTAGCCTATAGATGGGCAATAAAGATCCTGTTTAACGGAGATAAGATTGCTTCTCCTGCCCTAACTTTTAGTAACCGCTTTTTGCTTTCCTACCTCAGTCTTAAAGCTTTACCTATCATGGAGAAGCTTACACAAAAGCTGCAGCTCGTGAGGTTAGCTTTACATACAAAGGATTTTCGGGATCCAAGAAAGGTTAAAATGTGGGGAAAAATTTTAACTTCAGCTAAAAAATATCGGAGGTTTATAAGCTATGAAGAATTACTTAGCGAAAGCGGACCTACATTTACATTCCAAGGCGTCAAATCAGCCCGGAGGTTGGTTTACTAAACTTATCGGATGCCCTGAAAGCTTTGCAGAACCGAAGGATATTTACAAAAAACTTAAAGAACGTGGGATGGATTACATAACCATAACTGACCACAACACAATTGACGGTGTTCTTGAAATAGCCCATTATCCTGAGGTATTTATAAGTGCAGAGTATACAGTCTTTGTTCCTGAAGAAAAAATATCTATCCATGTTTTAGTTTACGGAATAGATGAACATATACATGAGGACTTGATGAAGCTTAGAGATAATGTTTATGACTTTGTGTGTTATCTTAAAAAAGGGTATAGCCCATTCCCTTGCACATCCCCTTTACCCAGTGAACGGTGGAAAGATCAGCTTAAGTTTAGTGGAAAAGTTTGTTCTACTTTTTGATAATTGGGAAGGAATAAACGGTGCAAGAGGCAAAAGACTTATTGAGCTTGTGGCAAGGATTGCAAAAGCCTATTCAAGATAGGAGAAAATCGCTCAGCTTGAAGAAAAGTATAAAATTTGTGCCTTAAGAGAAAGACCGGAAATAGCTTTTACAGCAGGCACAGATGATCATAGCGGGCTCTATGTTGGAAAAACTTGGACCAAGGCTAACGCTAAATCCAAAGAAGAATTTCTAAGGGAAATTAGGGAGGGGAGAACTCAAGTGGGAATAACTAAACTTGGTTATGAACGACTTCTGAACACCATAGGAATATGTGGTTGTAATTTTTTAGTTAACAAAAACAAAATTTCCTCTCAAATTAAATCCCTCTGCGAATGCCTCTTTAATGGAAACAATTCCTTTATCAGTGATTTTTACCTTAAAAGCTTATTTGGTCTTAATTGCAACGAAGAATTCTTGTTTAAAGAGATTCTAAACAAACTTCCTTCAATGACTCTTTCAAAACTAATAGATTCTTTTACTCCAGATGCTCTTGGATTAGCCCTCATCGGTCTTACTGCTCATTTTATCCCTATTGTTATTCTTTCTGCTCAAAGGAGGGACGAGGTTCAGGCGAAGATGATAGCTAAGTCTCTCGGTCTAAATTCTGATCGAGAGTTCCGTCTTGCCTACGTTACTGACACCTACTTTGACATAAACGGCGTTGCCAGAAGTTCTCAGACTATTAGAGAAATTGCCGAAAAATTCAACTTACCGGTTGATGTAATTGTAGTAAGACCTCGCTCTATACATCTAAACGGAAGAGAAAGAAACTTAAAGATGCTTCAACCCATTTTTGAGTTTTCAACGCCTTATTATTCAGAGTTTAAGTTAAGGGTCCCTTCGGTTATTTCCTTAGCTGAACTTCTAAAGAACTATACAGCAGTGCATGTAGCAACACCTGGTCCTTTTGGGCTTTTAGCCTTTCTTACAGCAAAGCTTCTCTATCTTCCTGTTACAACAGCCTTTCATACTGATATTCCATCCTATGCCTATCTTTACACGGGAAGTGAGGACCTAAAGGAATTTTTGTATAAAGCTCTGTCTATCTATCATAATCTTTCAGAAGCTGTATTTGTCCCCTCTCAAACTTATGCTCGAATCTTGATTGAACACGGTGTAAAGCTAGAGAAGATAAGGATCTTTAGACGGGGAGTTGATACAAAGCTCTTTAACCCAGCTAAGAGAGAGAAAAATTATTTCCAGAGGAACTTCGGGCTTACTCCGAGGGGTAAAATAGTTCTTTATGTAGGTAGAGTCTCCAAAGAGAAAAATCTTGATGTTTTTGTTGAGGTTGCCAAGCATTTTCCAGACGAAACTTTCATCATCGTGGGAGACGGACCCTACAGAGCCGAAATTGAAAAAAATAAGCCAGCAAATGTGGTTTTGCTTGGCTATTTAACCGGGGAAACATTAGCTAAGGTTTATGCAAACTCAGACATCTTTTTCTTTCCCTCAGAAACTGAAACTTACGGTTTTGTGGTTCTTGAGGCAATGGCTAGTGGACTACCTGTTCTTGCAAGCAAAAAAGGAGCGGTAAGCGAGCATATTAAAGATGGTTTTAACGAATTTTTAGCTGAAGATTTGAAGGAACATATCGGGAAGATCTCTGCCCTTTTTCTTGATGAAAAACTAAGAAGGACCTTGGGCAAAAATTCTCTATCCTATGTTCAGTCCTTAGATCTTAAAAAAACCTATCTTGAATACTTAAATATGCTTATAGGAGTGCAAAAATCTGAAATTATTACTACCTTTTTCTGGTTTAAGTGGGAAAATGCAAAAGAGGAAGTTTCTGTTATTCAGAGCAAAGCAAGGGAACACCTTAGCTTTGGCAAGATATTGCGGAATGTTAAATAGTAAAACCAAAGGGAAAAAAAATGAAGTTGATAGATATTACTGCCTATTACCATAACTGTAGTGGAGGTATAAAAACTTATTTACAGAACAAGATAAAATGGTTAGAAGATAAGCCGATTGATCATATCGTTGTTATTCCGGGCAAAGTAAATAAAACCTATACCGTAGGCAGGACCAAATTTTATGAACTTTCATCCTTTAGGATGATTGGCGGATACAGATACTTTAGGTCTATTAAAGAGATAAACGAGGTAATTGAAAGGGAAAAAACCAGATATTGTTGAGCTTGGTGGAACCTACATAATAGCGCCCTTCCTTAAAAGAAAAGACTATCTCCTTTCGATCTTTTATCATGCTGACGCCAAACGAGAGACAGCCCTTCTTCCTCTCCCAGCTCTCCTAAAAAGGGATTTTTTACGTTTATAATAGAAAATTGTCTAAGAAAGACTGATGTTATTTTTGCACCCTCTCAAAGATGTGCAAGGGAGCTAAGGGAATGCGGTCTTGAAAAGGTAGTATATGCACCCCTTGGTATTGATGTAAGATTATTTAATCCTGATAAGTATTCTTCTTTATTAAGAAGAAAATACTGTATACCAGAGGGAAAGTGTATTTTGCTTTATGTAGGCAGATTTAGCTTAGAGAAGGGAATTAAAAATTTGATCAAAACTCTTTTTTATCTTGACCCTGAAAGATTTCACCTCTTGGTTGTAGGAAGTGGTCCGCTTCAGAGTTTAGTTAAGTTTGCAATAAAGAAGCATAATAACCTCACTTATGTTCCTTATCTTCCCCAAGAGGAGTTGGCGGTCTTATATGCAAGTTCAGACATCTTTGTTAGCGCAAGTAAGTTTGAAACCTTTGGTTTTTCTTTCTTAGAGGCTCAGGCTTCTGGTCTTCCTGTTTGCGCTTATGACCTTGACTTAGAAACTCAGCTTCTCAAGGACGCCCTGGCAAAAGAGCATACCCCTCAAGCCTTAGCAGAAAAGGTAGTAGACATAAGTTATCATCTTAACTATGAACTAAGACAAACTTTAACTAAGATAGTGAAAAAACTTTTACCTATGAACAAAGCTTTAACAGAATATTTCATATTTATGAAGAAATAGCTTCCTCTCCTCTCTGGTAATTTTAGTTAATTATCTCTTTGGGAAAGTTATATATTAAAGCTCTTAGCTTATGGTTCAGGAGTAGTTCAAGAGATATTTGTAGTAACGAATGAGCCTGAAAAATTGAAAGAAAATTTAGCATAATTTTCAATTTAGGAGGAAGGTATGAACAAAGCTGAATTAGTTTCAAGAATGGCAGAGTTAGCAGGTGTTACAAAGGTTTAGGTTGAAAGAGGTCTTTCCGCGTTAATTCAGGTTATAACAGAAGCAGTAGAAAAAGGAGAAGCTGTAAGACTACAAGAAATCCAGGAACAGGAGAGCCTTTAAAGATACCTTCAAAGATACCCTCAAAGAAGATAGTAAGATTTAGAGCTGGGAAGACATTAAATAAATGATGCAGTATTAAAAAGTTAATCAGCTTGAAAAGAACGAGATTGAATTAGGGAACTACTACGCATTTTTTGGAGAATTTTTCACACAATAAAAGGGATATTATGTTCCTCTTGTCAAATACTTTAATTTCATTATCATAATCTATAACATCATTGTTATAAACTTATAATAAATAACATAAAAATAAGGTTGTTTGTATTAAAGAAAAGAGATTAAAGTTTAATCAGCTTTTTAAAAATTTTTTTTAAAAAATGTCAGAAATTTTAAAAATTATTTAATTATTTAATTATAAATTATAATAGAGTAAACTGAAATATTTTAAAAGGAGGATAAAGGCTGTGAAAAAACTAATATTTGAGCTTGAGTTTATAACTCCAGCTTTTATAGGAGGAGCAGATAAACAAGCAGAGCTACGACCAGCAAGCTTTGTTGGACTTTTGCGGTGGTGGTGGAGGGCACTGAAGGGGGAGTGTGATATTGAAAAACTGAAAAAGGAAGAAATAGAGATATTTGGAGGGAATGGGAGGAAAGCTTCCCCGGTGTATCTGAGGGTTGAGGGGGATGTTAGTAAGGGGAGGGATTTGGTAGCTGAATACAGGCTTAATTGGCGCTTTGATAGAAATAGGCGTGCTTTGACTGGACCTCACGCAGGAGTTGGATACCTCTACTATTCCGTGACAGCTCTTAATAAGCGAGAGTTTATAAAAGCAGGTTCAAGGTTAAGATTAACTCTTATCGGAGAAGATGAGAGCCTCAAACACTATACTGCATCTCTTTGGGCTTTGGTATTTTTAGGAGGCGTAGGTTTTCGGAGTAGGAGGGGAGGGGGAAATTTGGCAGTTAAAGACTATAACCTAAAGGATTTAGGTATTTCTTTTATATCTACTGATAACTTTGGTGAGTGGCTTGAAGAAAACCTAAAAAGGGCTAAAGACTTAGTGGATTCTTCAAAACCTCTGTGCGATGAGTACTCTAACCTTAGCAATTTTAAGTTGTTATTAAGCCCAAGGGAGTTCGACACCTGGATTGAGGCTTTAAACGACATAGGAAGCAAGTTTATGAACTTTAGAGTTAAAAATAGACAAAGAGTTTTTGATTTAGCAGTATTTGGTCTTCCTGTCAGGCATAGTAATGGTCAATTTGTAAAGGCAGAAAAGGGAATAACAAGGCGTGCAAGCCCGGTTATTATAAAAGTAGTAAAAATTTCAAAAGGTAAATACATGTGGGTGGTTTTGTGGCTTTCCGGAAAGTTTTTACCTAACGACGTAAAACTTACCTTTGACGGAAATACTCAGTTTCCTTCTTTTGAGTTGGTTGAAGAGTTCTTCCAAGAGCTTAAAAAGGAGGGCTAACGCTATGACCAAACTTCTTCACATCTTTACCTTTTCACCTGTTCAAAGCTTTATCTCAGCTTCCAGAAGGCTTTCAGATCTATATCATTCAAGTCTTTTGCTTTCTACTCTTACAGAAAAACTTATAGATAATATAAAGGATAAAGTTGAGATCATCTACCCAGTTAAGGTAGAGAATGGTCAAGGTTTAGCTAACTATCCTAATAGAATAGTGTTTTTAGCAGATGAATGTATGTGTGAGCGAATAAAAGAATTATTTAAAAAGACTTGGCATAGCATTTACGAAAATGTTTTAGAAGCTGTTTTAAAAGACACTCATTTATCACAAGAAGAAAAAGATAAACTAACCAAGCAAGTCAAATTACATCTTGAAAACTACTTCAAAGCTTACTGCGAATGCACTAGCCCTGAGGAAATAAAAAAATGGAAGGAAAAATTGAAACAAAACTTAAAAGAAGACTACAACGATTATGCGGTTGCCTACGACTGGACAGAAAGAAAGCTCGGAGCTCTAAAGTCCAAAAAACCTTATGAACCCTTGATAGATGATTACGTTGACCAAGAGAATGAATACCCCAATGGTTGTACTCTATGCGGAGAAAGAGCTCATCTTGCAATCGATTGGAAAAAGTTTAGGGAAAGTTCTTCAAAAGAGATAAGACATTACCTGAAGGAGGAAGAAAAACTTTGTGGAGTATGTTTTGTAAAAAGATATGCATTCTACTATCTTGGTAAGCAGTTTTTTTTCTCTGTTCATGATGTAGCCAATGCTAAATTTAAAGAAAAGTTAAAAGAATTTGAAAGTGAAGGGCAATACAAAGATCTCGTAGAGGAACTAAAATCTCTCCTTCAGCAGTATCTGGGAGAGAAAAAGGAGAAACCTCTTTGGTATTACAACGCAGAGTTATTTGAAATAAAAGAGCTTGAAAGTATAAAAAGAGAAGAAAAGGAATTCGCATCCATCATTGATAAGTTAATTGAAAAACTAAAGCAAATTTACAATCTTAAACTTTTAAGCGAACCTTCCCAAAACTACTTTGCTATTATTATCTCTGACGGCGATAGCATTGGGGAGTGGCTCGGGCTAAAAAGCAAATTAAGAAAAGAACAAGAACATCTAACCAAAGAATTCCACAGTAAATTCTCTAATAATCTTTCTGAGTATGCAAAAGAAATAAGAAAGTTGGAAGACGGAGAAAAGTTTGGCTTAAGGATTGTATATGCAGGTGGTGATGATGTGCTTGCAGTAGCAGACTTGAGGAAGTTTTTAGATTTTGCAGAAAAGCTTAACCCCATCTTTCAAAATAAAGTAGGGAATCCCGCCTCTGTCAGTGCAGGAATAGTCATTGGACATCAAAAGGATAACCTTGCTTACTTGCTAAACGAGGTCAGAAAGGCTGAAAGAAAAGCCAAAGGTATGGATGGAAAATCCGCCTTTTGTATAACTGTTATTCCAAGGGGTGGAGCACCTATTAGCTTTACTGCCAAATGGTCGTTTTTAGCCCTTTTTAAGGATACGGTTGAATACTTTGAAAAGGATATAATTGGAGATAAGACTGCCTATGATGTAAGGGAGATTGTTAGCCGGTTAGAAGAGAATAAAGGGGAAAACAGGGAAATAGTTTTAGCACTATTAAAAAGAATACTAAAAAGAAGAGTAGATGAGAGAAAAGTAAAAGAGTATTTAGTAAAAGACAAAAAGGCGTTTATCAAAGAATATTTGGAACGCTTGAGGTCATTTTTACATACTTCAGATAATATTGAACTTTGCCAGTACAAACTCCACAAAACAACTTTGAGATCGTCTTCGCATGCTTTAGACCTTCAAAATTTTGCTAATCTCTTCTACACCGCACGCTTTGTAGCTAAAAAAAGGAGGTAAAGAAAATATGAAACTTTTAGAACTTATACCAAAAGATGCCTTGACTTTTGGAAGTCTTAAAAACTTCACTGCAGGAGAAGCCCACTATCAACAAGCAATCTTTCCGCCACCTATAATGAGGTTTTTCTCCTTAGGCAAAGACCAAGGTATAAAACCTTTGAAGGTAATGGGAGTTTTTATAAAACACCAAGAGGAGCTATTTCTTCCAATGCCTGCAGATTGCTTAAAAAAGAGAAAACAAAAAGTAGAAAAAATTTATGTTCCAAAGTGGGACGAAAAATTAAAAAGACCTTTCATAGAGGTCTTTGAAGGTGAAGAGCTTTTAAACTTTGAGCAGGCAGGAGGTTTTTGTGATTATTCTAACTTTGTAGAAAACTACTCCGCTGGTAAGGGATTTGAGATAAAGCAAAAAGATCAATTCTCTCAAGACTTATTACATGAGGAAGAAAGGGTTGGAATAAAGCTAAATTACGACAAAAGAATAGCAGAAGATAAGTATTTTTATTCCAGGATTTATCTAAGGTTTAAAGACTCTCACATAGTGCTTTTAGTGGAAGAAGATATAAAAGATAAATTTTTTACTACAGTAGGAGGAGAAAGAAAGTTTGTTGAAGTTAAGCCTATTGAGGGCAAGTTTATAGACTTTTTTAACTCTTCAGTCAACATCGAAAAGGGAAAACTCTATAAGTTTTACTCTACCACGCATCTTTACGCAGATTTAAACAGTGAAGTTAAAGTGAACGGACAGATAAAGTTTAAAATTAAATGGGTTTCATCCTTAGAACCTGATTGGGTTTCAGGATTCAAGAAACCTTTTTTATACATGCTGAGACCTGGCACAGTTCTATGGTTTGAAGCTTTGGACAACGGGATATGTAAAAGATTATGTCAGATTTCTTCAGGAAATGAGATTATTAGATATAATGGAGAAACGAAAGATTTGCTAAAAAGAGGCTGGAATAGCGGAATACTTTTGAATGCACAATGAAATAAACACACAGGAGGGTAGAATATGAAAAAAGAATTTTATCTTCTTAAAGTTTTAACACCATTACACATAGGAGCAGGGCAAGGACTTGGACATGTAGATTTACCAATAGTTAGGGAAGTATATACTAACTTTCCATACCTTCCGGGAACGAGCATAAAAGGAGTTTTGAGAAATCTGGAAATCAATAAAGTAGCAATGAGAAGGAAAGAAAAACCCTCGCAAATAGAAGATAAATTATCAAAAGGCAAATTTGATTCAGAAACAGATAAAGACATCGCAAGCCTTGCACAGATCTTTGGAACAGCTGGGGAAGCAGTTGAAGAAGGGGAAGAAGTAGGAGGAGCAGGTAAAGTCTTATTCTCAGATGCTTTCATCCTTCTTTTCCCAGTTAAATCCGCAAAAGGTGTCTTTTCGCTGACAACTTGCCCGTATGTTATAAATCGTTTCTTTGAGCTTTTAGGTAAAGAAGAGAGGATAAAAGATGTAGCAGAGGATAAGGCTAAGGTTTTGAGCATAAAAGACCACAAAAACCTTATAAACGGCAAATTTCTCCTTGAGGAATTTGTCTTTGAGGCAGAAGAAGCAAAAGAGGAGAAAGGACTACGAAAATTTATAGAATTTGTTGGAGAATTTGTAGGAGAAGAAAACAAAAAAAGAATAGTATGCGTAGGCGACACAGAATTTAAAGACTTTGTAAGTAACTATACCGAGGTGCAAACTCGCATAAAAATAAACCCAGATACCGGAACTGTGTCCGAAACTGGTTTGTGGACGGAGGAGTATATTCCCTCCGAGTCAGTTTTTTTCTTTAGTTTAATCTTTTTAGAAAATAATATTAACTACGAACCGCCTAAAACATTCCATCTTGGTGGGGATATAACTACTGGTAAAGGATTTGTAAAGATACATAAATTGGGGGTGAATCATGAGAAGTAAAGTTCAAGAATTGGCAAAGTTAGCTTATGATTGCGTGATAGAGGTTAAAAAAGAGAATTATGCTTCTAAATACCTATCTTACGCAAGAAGGCTACCTTCTATGATAACTTACAACGGTCTTTTAACAACCGTTGCTTTTGCTAAGGCTAAGGCGCAAAAGGAAAAGGCTTGGGAAATTCTTTTGGAGCATATAAAAAAGTTTTTAAGTGATGCAGGGATAAAACAAGATAAAAAAGATTTAGTAGAATTTCTTTCAGAATGTGGAGTCCAAGAATACAGGTTTATAACTAAAAGAGTTTTGGACTTTTCCCAGTGGTTGAAAAGAATAGCAGAAGGGGAGATAGAAGATGAAGGTAAAGGAGATTAAAGAATTTTTAGAGAAGGTTGATAATCCTGCTCTACTTTTTAACAAGCTTTTAGTGTTAAAGTATACAGACAAAATTTCTAAAGGTCAGGAGATAAAGAAGAACGAATATATAAAGGACTTTAAAAACACTCTGCAAAAAGGTGAAACTTCAAAACCCCCGAAGGTAGACGGCTACCTTGTTAAAACCTTCAAACTAAAAACCGCCTATCGGCTTGTAATAGGAGCAGGATATCCTTCCTTTATTGAGAATGGCTTCATGTTCCACCATGTTTATGGCATTCCATACATTCCCGGTGAGACTTTAAAAGGATTAGCAAGGTCTGTATTTCTAATGTCAATAAGAGAAGCTTTAAAGCCTTTAACAGGAAACGATGTTAAACTTTCTGACATAGAAGAAAAACTATCTGAAGAAGCCGCTAATCAAACGCTCAAAAACCTTCCACAGGAGATAAACATAATTCTTGATGAGTACACAATAAAAAATCCTGTGGAAACATTCCTAAAGATCTTTGGCTCAAAGAAAAGAAGAGGGCAGGTTATCTTTTTTGACGCCTATCCTGTAAACTTCAACCCATCAGAGAATTTTGAGACTGATATCATGAACCCTCACTACGCAGATTATTATCAAGCAAACAAACCACCGGCTGATTGGTTAAATCCTAATCCTATTTACTTTTTAGCTATAAAAGAAGGTGTTAAGTTTGAGTTTAATCTTGGGCTTGCTCAGCTTGAACCAATGGAAAAATCCGAAGAAACACTTCTATTGGGAACAGCCTATAAATTACTTATTATAGGGCTTGAAAACTTTGGAGTTGGGAATAAAAAACGAAAAGGATATGGAGGGTTTAAATAATGGAATTCCTTTTATTTGCGCTCTTCATAATAATAGTGCTAATAGCAGTGGCAAAAAACACATCAACCCCTCTAACTTCTACGCCACCTGTCCACACCCCGAAGCATGACGATTTAGACGACCATTCTCTCTTCTCAAGAAACTATACCTCCGATGATACATTTTACAGAAGCACTTGGGATGATGACTATATTTTAAGGTCATCAACTTGGGATGATGATTTTTCTACAAGGCATGACGACATTTTTACCGACCCAGCGTATTGCCACATACCCGGAAACATATACTACCATTCCTGTCATGATGATACTTCAACAAGCATTTCATCGAGTTCCGACGATTGGTCCTTGTCAAGCTCAAGCTGGGACGACTGGACTTCATCCTCTTCTTCCTGGTTAGTCTTCCTCCTCAAGCTCCAACTGGGATGATTAGGTTTGATGGATATCAGATTTTAGAAAAAATTCTTATTATAAATTAAATAGAAACTAAACGAAAAAGAAAAAAATACAAACTCAAGGAGGGTTAAGATGGAACATACAAAGGGTATGCTAACTCTTACTATCATTACGCAAAAAGCAACAAGCCTAAACTACGGGGAAAACATAGGAAATGTATCCATCCTTAAAAAGCTTTCCTTAGGAGACAACTCTCAACTTACCTATGTGTCCGACAAGGCACTAAAATACGACATAAGGAGAAAGGGTAAAGAAGAGAAAGGATGGAGACTGTTGGATGAGAAGGTAAAGGAGCTTATTGAGAAGTCCAAAGATGGCAAGAAGCTTAATGTGGATAAGTTTGCTAAGGAATTAGTTCAGGAATACCAAGAGTTTGACCTTTTTGGAGGGCTTTTGACTAATCTTAAAGGAGCAGATGGCAAAAAGGTAGAGCTATCTTACGGAGACAGCGTTAAAAGAACCGCACCCGTCAAAATCACCTACGCCTACTCCATCTCCAAATTCCAAGGAGACATGGACTTTATGAACAATATAGAAGCTTACAACAGATACATAAGGCATATAGAACAAAAAGATGCCCAAGTAATAACCCAATCCGAACAGCATACCGCACACTATCATTACACTTTAGCCGTAGATTTGGATAGGATAGGAGTATGGGAAGGAGAAAACCAGACGATAGATGTTATTCCTCCTGAAGAGAAAGTAAAAAGAATAAAAGATCTTTTAGACATAGTAAGAACACTTTCAAGACAAATAAGGGGAAGGTATGAAAACTTATCTCCAATTTTTGTGATAGGCGGAATTTACAAGATAAAAAACCCGTTCTTCATGGGAAGCATCTCTGCAAAAGAAACCGAAGATGGGAAACTACTTTTAGATGTAGCGAGAATCCTTGACTGTAAAGGAATAATCCCTGAAGAAGAAAGAGAAAACACAATTTGTGGACTGCTTTCAGGATACTTTGCCAATGAAGAAGAGATAAGAGAAAAGCTAAATTGCAAGAGTGTAGGAGAGGTCTTTGAAGCGCTAAAGAATAAGGTGGGGGAAATCTATGGAGTGTCTAAGGGTTAAGCTTTACACTCCCACCGGGATTTTCAAAAATCCTCTTTCCATAAAGGGTATAGAGGTCTATCCGCTTCCGCCCTACTCCACCATAATAGGGCTGATCTACCGGGCGATGGGAAGAAAGTGGAACGGAGAGTATTTCCAAATCTCTATTCAAGGGGATTATCAAGCTATATACCGTGATTATGTGTGGTTTAAAAAGTATGACTTTAAAAGAAAGAAGCTTGACAAACTTCCACTGCAGGTTCCAATTCTCTATAACCTGTGGCTTTTGATTCACATAAAGGCAAGTGAAGAACTTTTGAAGGAAATTGAGAGCGGTTTAAAGGAACCAAAGGAACTTCTCTTTCTGTCAGGGGGAGAGTATCCGGTGAAGGTGGAAGAGGTAAAAAGAGTTAGATGTGAGGTAAAGAAGTTCTCGAAATTTAATTCAATGGAATTGGTCTATAACGCATATGTGCCAAGTTTGCTAAAAAGAGAAATTAAAAGCACAGAAGAAGGAGTAAATTTCCACCTGTCGTATTTTTACAAAAGTACTAAACTAAAGGTTTACAATTGGATAGAAGCTACATACCTTAAAAAGGGCACATTAATATACAAGGGTAAGCTATACGTTGATGAAGAAGGTTATCCTGTTTTCCTTACTCCGGAAATTCCACAAACTGAAACAATAAATCTACAACAAGATTATGTGATCTTTTATCCAAACAATTGGCTTACGGCTTCCGCGTGTGTGGGAATGCTTAAGGTGCTTGAATGGAAATACAAGGATTTCTCTAAGTTTGTTGAAGGTAACAAGGTTAAGATTGATAGAAGAACATGGGATGAAATGCCATATCTGTATGCTGAATATCTATGCGAGTTGAACAAACAAAGATTTATTAATACGCTTAACGAGCTGAGAAGTCACAATGGCGATGCAAAAGAAATAGGTGCTGAAATTTACAAAGTTTTAATAAACACAAATATTAAACACAATTTTTACAGAAACTCATTTTTAACAAATAACTTTGGTTATAAGCAAGAAATAGGAGTTAAATTCCTTCAAGTATTGACAAATTTAAATAACAAACCTATAGAAGAACTTACAGACGAAGAGAAAAATCATATTTTTGAAGAAATAAAAACAATTATAAAAGAAAAATTTGCGGAGGCATTGAGAAAAGAGATAGGAGAAAGAAAGGTGAGCGAACTGACTTGTAGTTTTTGTAATCATAGAGAGGCGATAAAATTTGTTGAGGAAAGAAACTTCACTCCCCTATTTGCAAGTTTTAACACTATGAGGAATTTCTTTTGGGATAATATTCCCATATGTAGGGAATGTGTTATATCGCTTTTCTTTTCTTGTATTTCCTTTGTCTCTTCTGGAGCACAAAAACAAATATTTATTTACATACCTCAAAATCTTGAAGAAACCTATAGAATTAATATAATCAGGGAACTGGAAGAAGATATAGTGTCGCCTCTTTATTCGTGGATGAATAAGTTAGTAAAATATGAGATCCAAAAGACTGAATGGATGCTGGAAAGTATATACTTGGTGGAGCTTGAGGCACCATCAGACGCAAACGATGTTAGAATATACTCCTTCCATGTATCTGATCGCATAGCAAAAGCTATAAGAACTGAGATAAAGAGCTATCCGAAAGAGCTTGAAAGTATATTCTCCGAGTTTATGTTCTACATAAACACTGGGAAGTCCCTATACGACTTCTTACTATATTTGCTGTCAGGATTTCTCAGGAAAAAGAGTTATGAAAATTTAGAGGATAACACGGTAGATGCCAGAATAGTAAATGCTGGAAAAAATATGAAAATAAGTGAACGTTTACTTTTCTTTATAAACTTTCAGGAGGTGTTAAACATGAACACACAAAAAGATTACACCAACTGGGCTTTTAGGGCAGGAAAAGAGCTAAAGAAACTCTACAACGAAAACGAAAGCACACAGAAAAAGCTTGAACCGCTCACTTACAGACTACTTGAAGCAGTAAGAAGGAAAGACAAAGAGTACTTCATTCACAACTTGATAAGAGCATATCTTGAGGTGGAAAAAGAGATTCCATCTTTCTTCAAGGAAGCTTTGGATGACAAAAACTTTAGTATGATCGCCTATGCCTTCTTGATAGGGCTAAACTCTGAAGAGAGAAGCAAAGCAGAGGAAGCTACAGAGGAGACTACAAATGAAGGAGAAATTACAGAGTCTGCTTAGAGAACTTTGGGCAAAGGGGGACGGAACTATTATAAGGGAGCACACGGATAAACTTTTGGAAAATTTAGAAAGGCTAAAGGCTTATTACAAAGATGAGATAGAAGCGCTTATTCCGAAGGGATTGCCTTCTGAGCTAAAAGAAAGATTTTGGGAAATCTTGAAGCTTGCCTGTGAATATCATGACTATGGCAAAATACACTGTAAATTTCAGGTAAGGATTGGAAACAGAAATATAAAACCTATAAAGAACCTTCCGGAAGTTAGGCACAATCTTCTGTCTCCACTATTCGTTGTTTATTTATGTGAAGAAGATGAGTTAACTAAGGATATAGTTAGCCTTTTAGTCTTACACCACCATCCTGTGGAAAACAATTTAATAAAGATAGACGAAGTTGCTGATGTTATCCAAAGAGAATTTAGGCAAAATTTTGGATTTGGATTTGATATTAGTTTTATAAAACTTTTGCTTAAAATGCCAGAGGAAAGATATATAAAAGAGGCTATAGCAGAGGAGTTTGGAATAGAATATATACCATTACTGAAATACTATCGCCTTTTAAAAGGGCTACTTCTTCGTATAGACCATGCAAGCAGTTCAAAGCATGCACAGGAGGTAGAGGATATACCGCCTGATGATACATTAAGCTTTGTGGATGAGTTTTTTAGACGAAAAGGTAAATCTTTAAACGAGATGCAAGTTTTTGTCCGAGATAGCAGACACAAAAACCTTGTTGTGATAGCACCAACGGGAGCAGGCAAGACGGAAGCAGGCTTTATCTATCTTCAAAAGAAAGGCTTTTTTATGTTGCCCTACAGAGTTTCTGCAAACGGCATTTATATGAGGGCGGAAAGACTTTTGGGGAATTATGCGGGGCTTTTACACTCAAGTGCTTTGAGCTATGTGCTTGAAAGGGAAGAAAACAAAGAAGATATCCAAAATAATCAACAAGACACAGCCTTTCTTAACTACTTCCTTTCTCGCAACTTTGCCAAGCCCATAATCATATCCACTCCAGACCAACTTATGCACTTTGTTTTTAGGTATAAGGGCTTTGAAAAGTACTATGCAACTGCCCTTTACTCAAGGCTTGTTATCGATGAACTTCAGTCTTACGACCCTATAACCTTAGCTTTTATAGTTCAAAGTTTAGAAGTTTTAGCCCAAAACGGCGGAAAGTTTTTGGTTATGACCGCCACATTTCCTGAGTTTTTGAGAGAAAGGTTTGAAAGAATGGGAGTGGAGTTTAGAGTTTTCAACATACAGGAAAAACCATACCATCATGTTCAGGTTATAGACGATAGCATAGACAATTATGTGGAGAAAATGATAGAGCTTTCCCAGAAGGCTAAAGTGCTTGTGGTGGTGAATACTGTAAGAAAGGCAATTGAACTAAGGGAAAAGCTAAAAGACAGACTTCCTCTGGGCAAGCTTTTGCATAGTAGGTTTATATACCAGCACAGAAAAGAAAAAGAAAGAGAAATAAAGACATTCTTTGATAGTCAAAAGGCGGGCTTATGGATTACAACTCAACTTGCCGAGGTATCCCTTGACCTTGATGCTGACTATCTTTTCACAGAGCTTTCTACCGCAGATAGCCTTATTCAACGGATGGGTAGGTGCAACAGAAGAGGGGAGAAAGAAACCGATGAACCCAATGTGTTTGTATTCACAAAAGACTGTTCCGGCATAGGTCCTGTGTATGACAAGCATCTGCACGAGAGCACATTAAGGAACTTAAAAGACGGGCTATGGGATTGGGATTTCAAATGGGAGCTTATGGAGAGCATTTATTCCGAGTCCGCTTTGTATGGCACCAAGTATTGGGAGAGGTTTAAAAAGGCTGAAAGCTACATAAAGAGCCTTTGGGAAGGAGCAGATAGTCTTATAAGAAGTAAATCGGAGGCACAAGATCTTTTTAGGGATATAAACGCAGTGCAAGTTATTCCCAATCAGTTTAAAGAAAAGGTAGAAAGCCTACTTCAGGAGTGGGAAAAAGCTAAGGGAGATTTTGTAAGGAGAACAAAGCTTTTAAGCGACATTCTTGAGTACAGTTTTTCTCTTCCCGCATGGTCTATTAGGGAGTTAGAAAAGCAGAAAGTCCATGATAGGCTTGGCATCTACTATATAGAGGGAGACTATAGCGAAGACACGGGCTTTATATTAGAGCCCAAAGCTGACACAGAGCAAACGGAAGCGGAAGCGGATAAAAAACAGAAAGATAACATTATCTAAATGGACCTTAGGGAGCTAAAATATAAGGGCACTCAAGTTGCTTATTATATAGTTTGTCAAAGAAAGCTTTGGCTTTTTACTTGGGGAATTGCTCTTGAAAATGAATCGGAATATGTTGAACTGGGTAAACTTTTAGATGAAACGAGCTTTCAACGGGAGGAACGTGATAACTTTACTTATGAGCCGGTAAACATTGACTTTTTTCGAGCAGAAGATGGGCTCGTTGTTCATGAAGTAAAGCATTCAAAGGCTTTAGAAGAAGCTCACATTTTACAGGTAAAATACTATATATACTATTTAAAAAACAAAGGAATAAGAGTTTCCCATGGAATTATACACTATCCTAAAGCCAAACGAATTCAAAGAGTTGACTTTGAGAAAAAGGATGAAGAACTTATTGAAAATGCTTTAAGGAACATAGATACGGTAATTCATTTACCAAGCCCTCCAGCAGTAATAAACAAACCATATTGTAAAAAATGTGCCTATTGGGAGTTCTGTTATGCCTGAGATTTACTACATAACGACAAACGGAAAGCTAAGGAGAGAAGAAAATACCATTCTTTTTGAAAATGAAGAAATAAAGAAAAAAATACCTATAGAAAATGTATCTGAGTTATTTGTGATGGCAGAAGTTAGCACAAATACCAAATTTTTAAGCCTTCTTTCTCAGTATAACATAGTTGCTCATTTCTTTAACTATTATGGTTATTATATGGGAAGCTTTTATCCCAGAGAACGAAATCTATCTGGCTACATTCTTATAAAACAGGCGGAATATTATCTAAACCGCGAAAAAAGGCTTTTCCTTGCTAAAAGCTTTGTCTATGGTGCAATTATAAACTATGCAAAATTATATGACATAGATCCAACAGAACACTTAGAAAGGCTAAACTGTGCACGAAGCATACCAGAAATAATGAACATAGAAGGTTCTTTTAAAAAGTTATGCTATAAAGTCCTTGAAGAAAAAACAGGATGGGAATTTGAAGAAAGGACAAAAAGACCTCCTGCTAATCCACTTAATGCACTTATATCTTTTGGCAACTCTTTAGTGTATGCTAAGGTCCTTGGTGAGCTTTATCATACTCCTTTAAACTCTACTATAAGCTATTTGCATGAACCTTTTGAAAAAAGGCACTCTCTATGTTTAGATGTTGCAGAAGTATTTAAACCAATTCTATCTGATAGTCTAATAATTAAGCTCATCAAAGCAAACAAAATAAATGAAAATGATTTCTTAGAAGAAACGGAATATTGTTATTTAAACGAACAGGGAAGAAGAAAATTTTTGAAAGCCTTTGATGAGATGTTAAACTCTACGGTGTATTATCCAAAATTTAAAAGAAATGTTTCTCATCGTCAGCTAATTAGGCTTGAATTATATAAATTAATAAAACATTTAACTGGAGAAAAGGTTTATCAACCTTTAAACTATTTTAGTCTAAAATAGCAAACTGACATAATGAGAGTAATATTAGTATACGACATTGACACGACGGAAAAGGCAGGGCAAAAGCGGTTACAAAAAGCTTTAAAAACGGCAAGAAGATACTTACATCATGTTCAAAAATCGGTGTTTGAAGGATCTCTTACCCTTTCTAAGCTTGAACGTCTTAAAAGGGATATGCTGAAGATAGTTGACAAAGAAAAGGATTCGCTGATAATCTATATTTTTGAAGACTACATTTCTTATCATAGAGAAATATTAACTAATGTTAAAGACCCAGTAGATAATGTAATATAAATACAACACAATATTTTTAAAATAAGCTCAACGAGGAGCTGAGAAAAATGAGGTTTAAAGTTAAACTTTGCCAACCTGAGCCAAAAGAAGAAGCAATAATAAGCATAGACTACAGAAGAAGGTTTATATCTTTGCTTAAGAAAGTTTTTGGGGAAGGGTTTAATGAGAGGAGTGTAAAACCCTATACCTTTGCTGTGTATTTTGGTAAGAACGCAAAGTTTAGCAAAGACTTTATAAAAGTAATAGACCCAATAACTTTCCGTTTTTCAACAGGAGACGAAGAGGTTGCTATATTATTTTATAACGGTATTCTTAGATTAAAAAAAGAGGGCTATCTTCATAACTTAAGTCAAAATTCTGAACAAGGTACTTTTTTCAGAATTGAGAAGATATCTGTTGAAAAAGAACCACTTTTGAACTATAAATTCAAAGCTCTATCTCCTGTGATTATAGAGCGAAACACCAATTCAAGATCACCTCGAGAACGCTATGCTACACCCCTTGATGAAGATTTTGATAAGTGGCTTATAGAAAACCTGCAGAGGCGAATTTCTGCACTTTTTACAAAGCCAATTCCTTTTACAGAGTTCTATCTTGAGCCAGTATCAATAAAGGAAGAGTTTATCAAGCATTATGGTGGATACATAAGAGGTTTTTTAGGAATATTTAACCTTCATACAGACAATCCTGATATTTTAAAATTTGTCTATCAATATGGGCTTGGTGTACGAACAGGACAAGGTTTTGGTTATTTGGAGGTTATTTAGAGATTCTTTTGATTATGAACTTTTTTCATGCTAAGTTTAAGCTATTGTTATATTTCTTTAATCTAAAATTTTTAAGCAAATTTATAGCATTATCGGTTGCTTTTTTAAAATCTATATTATAATAAAAATAAAATTTATAAGATATATTGTTCTTTGACAAATGAATAGAGCACCTTCTGCACGGTGGTCCTTTTTCTTAGATTTTTTATCATCCCTAATTTTTAAAGCTAATCTTTTTTGTTATCTTGAGTGTTAGCGAGGGATTCCTAAATCTTCAGCAGAAACTATACCTCCGTATTTTTGTTTATACTTTTTAAGCTCTTCCAATTTTTGGACTAATAATTCACTCATTGAAATTCCTTTCTTTATAGCTTCAATTCTTAAAGCTTGATGAATTTCCTTAGGAAGAACTATTGTTGTTCGAACCGTCTTTTTAACCGTCTTTTTAGTTTGTTTTTTCATGGTTTTAGAAATTATACCTTAAAATCATCTATACGTAAAGACGTAAAAACGTCAAAATGTGTTGATGTTTTTATGAGCGTTTATCGAAAGTTTTAAAACATAAGGCATGAGGAGGGTGGAAAATTTTTTATCTTGCATGACTGAAGATTTTCGGAAAATTACTTTATTTTCAAGAGGGTATTATCTTGACTAAAATTAGAAGATATCTTATATTTAAAGCAGTTAGTCTTTGAGGTTTTTAATCCACCGTGTGGAGTTGAAAGGTATATGAACAACCGTATGCTTATACTTACAATCAGGTTTTTAATCCACCGTGTGGAGTTGAAAGAAGTAAATCTTTACATCCCATTCTCCTAAAGGTTTTCGTTTTTAATCCACCGTGTGGAGTTGAAAGCAATCTGTACAAATATAAACCTTGTCAACTCTTTTAGTTTTTAATCCACCGTGTGGAGTTGAAAGGAGTTTGTGCCTCTTGAGAAATCCTTTCTGACTCTGCGTTTTTAATCCACCGTGTGGAGTTGAAAGTATAACTTGAGGTGGCACTAAAACTGGTGTTTTAGGGTTTTTAATCCACCGTGTGGAGTTGAAAGGCTTTTATAGCTCCCTCTTCTAAAGCCGCTGTAATGGTTTTTAATCCACCGTGTGGAGTTGAAAGATCTTTTTTCCTTCTTCACTTATAACTATTACGCACAGTTTTTAATCCACCGTGTGGAGTTGAAAGTTCTTATTCTCTCCTCTAAACCCTCCTTTACATTAAAAGTTTTTAATCCACCGTGTGGAGTTGAAAGTGCTGTAGAAAGCTCTGGATACTTCTGCCATACATACGTTTTTAATCCACCGTGTGGAGTTGAAAGGGATCTCACGACCGTAATGGGGACTCCCTGGCTTAAGGTTTTTAATCCACCGTGTGGAGTTGAAAGAGTGCTCCTTGAACCGATCTTCCTACACTTTCTCCAGGTTTTTAATCCACCGTGTGGAGTTGAAAGACAACACATCTTGTCTTCTTCTTTCAGTTCTTTTTTCAGGTTTTTAATCCACCGTGTGGAGTTGAAAGTTTTTCTTTCTCACTTTCTTTTAAACTTTCTTGATCATTGTTTTTAATCCACCGTGTGGAGTTGAAAGAAACTGTTCTCATACCTCTCTCCTTCCCCTAGTTTAAGTTTTTAATCCACCGTGTGGAGTTGAAAGTTGAATACAAATACTCATCACTTGCATCATCACCAGAGTTTTTAATCCACCGTGTGGAGTTGAAAGCTAAGTCAGCAAAAACTCTTATAAACTCTTCTTTTCGTTTTTAATCCACCGTGTGGAGTTGAAAGATATAAAAAAGGATCAATTACAAACTCAACCCCATAAGTTTTTAATCCACCGTGTGGAGTTGAAAGCTAAATTCTCATAATACTCATAAATTTTCTTAAACTGTTTTTAATCCACCGTGTGGAGTTGAAAGACTTTTATATGCTTGTCTTCTACATGTATCTTAGTGTGTTTTTAATCCACCGTGTGGAGTTGAAAGAAAACTGCAGGAAACACTTCACATTTACTCTTTCTAAAAAAGTTTTTAATCCACCGTGTGGAGTTGAAAGAAAACTCATCAGGATTAAACCAAGATATAGGAATCTCAGTTTTTAATCCACCGTGTGGAGTTGAAAGCGCACTGCAAATCAACAAGCAAATCGTCATAACGTCGGGTTTTTAATCCACCGTGTGGAGTTGAAAGGAAGAGTTCTTGTCTTATTTATGGACAAATATCATAACGTTTTTAATCCACCGTGTGGAGTTGAAAGGGTAATCTGTGACCAATGTAAAAAAAAATTAATGGCTGTTTTTAATCCACCGTGTGGAGTTGAAAGTTTTGCTTATTTTAGGCTATATAATTAGAATAGAAAATAGTTTTTAATCCACCGTGTGGAGTTGAAAGAATTTTACATAAATTACAAGCTTCTATATATCTTTTTCGTTTTTAATCCACCGTGTGGAGTTGAAAGTTGTAGGCTGAATTTGATAAGCTGTAAAATTATAAGTTTTTAATCCACCGTGTGGAGTTGAAAGCCCTAACGGGGGGTTGCGGGTTAGCGAGAGAAATTAAGGTTTTTAATCCACCGTGTGGAGTTGAAAGTCAGTAAAATATATCTCAACAGCTCCTGAATAATAGAGTTTTTAATCCACCGTGTGGAGTTGAAAGGTTCAATTCTCTTACTTTCTTTTTGTCCCCGCACCACGTTTTTAATCCACCGTGTGGAGTTGAAAGATATTTGAGGGATATGATTAGATTGAACAATTGTTATGGTTTTTAATCCACCGTGTGGAGTTGAAAGATAAAAGCTTGTCCTAAAACATCAAAATTATTATTTGTTTTTAATCCACCGTGTGGAGTTGAAAGTTTCAAGAGACCATAGTAAATTATCTTCACGAACGAGTTTTTAATCCACCGTGTGGAGTTGAAAGCTTACTGCATAACTTCTTACATCTGCTATTGTTTTCGTTTTTAATCCACCGTGTGGAGTTGAAAGTGTGGAGTTGAAAGTCAACAAAATTTGCAAAATCTTAGGTTTTTAATCCACCGTGTGGAGTTGAAAGGCACCTAATCCTGGTGGTATTCCTCTATCTAATCCTAGGTTTTTAATCCACCGTGTGGAGTTGAAAGCATACAATTTGTTTCAGTTTCAATTTGTCCAAGATTATGTTTTTAATCCACCGTGTGGAGTTGAAAGTAATTGGACTACTTGTGTGTGCATAAACTTCAATCCTAGTTTTTAATCCACCGTGTGGAGTTGAAAGGTTTTAGCTTTAAATCCATCTTCAGATTTAGCTCAGGTTTTTAATCCACCGTGTGGAGTTGAAAGAATAGCAAAGGAGCAATATTTGTTTCAGATTATACAGGTTTTTAATCCACCGTGTGGAGTTGAAAGATCTATTAAACTGGATTATTATCCTTTTCAACTCATCCAAGTTTTTAATCCACCGTGTGGAGTTGAAAGTTTTTATCTACCTCCTTTTTTTTATACTTCTATTCCTTGTTTTTAATCCACCGTGTGGAGTTGAAAGAAGTTCCTCCATATAATTTCAAACTCGCAGATATTTGTTTTTAATCCACCGTGTGGAGTTGAAAGTAAAGAGATTATGTGAAGAATATGAAAAATATTTGACTCAGTTTTTAATCCACCGTGTGGAGTTGAAAGCAGTTAAGAAATTTTATTTCAAGATATGTAGAAATAAGGTTTTTAATCCACCGTGTGGAGTTGAAAGTTGACTTGGGAAGCAACATTGACAGGAATGGAATTATGTTTTTAATCCACCGTGTGGAGTTGAAAGTTATCTTTTGATCTATAGATGCTCCAGGTTGTTCTAAGTTTTTAATCCACCGTGTGGAGTTGAAAGTAACTTTTGGATTTCTAACTAACTCATCAAGCTTGTAGTTTTTAATCCACCGTGTGGAGTTGAAAGAAAGAATTAAAACCAGTTCTTTGTAAAACAAGAGTTTTAGTTTTTAATCCACCGTGTGGAGTTGAAAGTAAGCTTGTCTTGTAATGGCTAAATAATCAACATTTATGTTTTTAATCCACCGTGTGGAGTTGAAAGTTTAAATGCTGGATTTGATATTATTCATCAACAACAGTTTTTAATCCACCGTGTGGAGTTGAAAGTTAACAAATCTTTAGACCTAATAACTACTTTCTTTTGTTTTTAATCCACCGTGTGGAGTTGAAAGTTCTTCACCATTCGTGAAAAGAGCATTGACATTAAGAGTTTTTAATCCACCGTGTGGAGTTGAAAGATTTTTTCTAAAACAATCCTGACAGACATATCCACTGTTTTTAATCCACCGTGTGGAGTTGAAAGCACCTTGCTCCACCCAATCCGCTTCTTTATAACCCTGTTTTTAATCCACCGTGTGGAGTTGAAAGATGGACTTTCATTTGTTATCCAAGTTCTAAAATTATGGTTTTTAATCCACCGTGTGGAGTTGAAAGACTAAATGGATAATTATTCAAATCATAAGGACTAACGTTTTTAATCCACCGTGTGGAGTTGAAAGATTCATCTATAATTTTTACTTCATAATTAAGTTCAATAGTTTTTAATCCACCGTGTGGAGTTGAAAGTCTAAAGGAGATGTTTGCTGAATTTTTTGAGGAAAGGTTTTTAATCCACCGTGTGGAGTTGAAAGAAATTCTTCTCCTTCGTCTCCTTGAGTTAAATATTTTTCGTTTTTAATCCACCGTGTGGAGTTGAAAGGCAGTCCTCACAAGTTGTTGAACCCATTAATTTTTTTTTGTTTTTAATCCACCGTGTGGAGTTGAAAGTTGCTGAATTTTCATATGACGATGGCTCGTAGATAACGGTTTTTAATCCACCGTGTGGAGTTGAAAGGATCTTGAGGGAGGAACCACTCTTCTCTTTCATGAAAAGCGTTTTTAATCCACCGTGTGGAGTTGAAAGCTACATGAACACCTGCTATCCTCAACAGAGGAACACTAGTTTTTAATCCACCGTGTGGAGTTGAAAGCACTATCTATTATTTCAAGTATTCCTTCAGTATTTTCTTTTGGTTTTTAATCCACCGTGTGGAGTTGAAAGTACAAATGCAAAGCAATCATTCACTTCTATCTTACTCCGTTTTTAATCCACCGTGTGGAGTTGAAAGATACTCTGCTACTAAATCAAAAAAGCTCACCCAGACGTTTTTAATCCACCGTGTGGAGTTGAAAGATTTTTATTCGCTTCTCATCTGGCTCATTTTTCACTGTTTTTAATCCACCGTGTGGAGTTGAAAGACATACTTCTTTGCATAACTTGAAGCCAACATTCTCAGTTTTTAATCCACCGTGTGGAGTTGAAAGATTAAGAAACACTGACGCCACCACAGCCTTATCACCGTTTTTAATCCACCGTGTGGAGTTGAAAGTCTGCATCATTTTTTACATTAGAAAACAACAACCTATGTTTTTAATCCACCGTGTGGAGTTGAAAGAAATATCATAAAGTTGTGATAAATCCCTTTTCATCTGAGTTTTTAATCCACCGTGTGGAGTTGAAAGGCATAAAAAGAAAAAACAACTACATCATTAGGCAAAGTTTTTAATCCACCGTGTGGAGTTGAAAGAAACGGCAATACAACAAGAATAGCTCCCTTACCTAAGTTTTTAATCCACCGTGTGGAGTTGAAAGCTTCATATAAAGCTCAAATCCTGTCTCGGTCGCATTGTTTTTAATCCACCGTGTGGAGTTGAAAGTCAATGAAAATATATTGAAATAGCTCACCATTATGCGTTTTTAATCCACCGTGTGGAGTTGAAAGTTCATAACTCCACCCCCTTTATAATGGTTTATCTTTTTGTTTTTAATCCACCGTGTGGAGTTGAAAGAGCTCACTAATAAGCTTGGGAACTGTCTTAATGGTATGTTTTTAATCCACCGTGTGGAGTTGAAAGAAATCATCAGGGATACCAAATCTGCTTCTCTCGAAAAGTTTTTAATCCACCGTGTGGAGTTGAAAGAAATTAATTTGGTGGATTTTAGAGGCATTTTTAAAAGGTTTTTAATCCACCGTGTGGAGTTGAAAGTAAACTTCAATGCTTTAGAAAACAATTCTTCTTTTTGTTTTTAATCCACCGTGTGGAGTTGAAAGTTACTTCACGTGACTTTACTTTACACAACTTCCATCGTTTTTAATCCACCGTGTGGAGTTGAAAGTCCTCACAGGCTTGCTTATCCTTACCGCTATGCAATGTTTTTAATCCACCGTGTGGAGTTGAAAGGTCCCAAGATTTCTGTTTGTGTGTCTTTTTCGATAACCGGTTTTTAATCCACCGTGTGGAGTTGAAAGAGACCACCTGGTATTACTGAGTATCAAGTTCCTTATGGTTTTTAATCCACCGTGTGGAGTTGAAAGCGATGCTTGCCTTTTATAAATTTGTACGGAAAGTACAAGTTTTTAATCCACCGTGTGGAGTTGAAAGGTTCGTTAACCTTAGGTTAACGAAATGTTCCACGGGGTTTTTAATCCACCGTGTGGAGTTGAAAGAAAATTTTGAAAGTGCTTTTGAAAAACTTGTGTTTAAGTTTTTAATCCACCGTGTGGAGTTGAAAGGTCACTGTCGCAAGATCTGGACAGCTTAGATATAATCGTTTTTAATCCACCGTGTGGAGTTGAAAGTCTATATTCCAGTACAAAATGTCGTCCCAGTACGGTGTTTTTAATCCACCGTGTGGAGTTGAAAGCAAGTGATATGCCAGGCAGAAATAGCTCCTACCTGGCATGGTTTTTAATCCACCGTGTGGAGTTGAAAGACGTGTTTCATATTCTTCGTATATTACTCCTTCTGTTGTTTTTAATCCACCGTGTGGAGTTGAAAGAAAAAAAATACAAAAATATTAACACCCAAAACCCTCCGTTTTTAATCCACCGTGTGGAGTTGAAAGTTTTCATTAACACTGAAGGGGGTAATGGAGATTTTTGTTTTTAATCCACCGTGTGGAGTTGAAAGATGATCAACAGGAACTATAACATATCT
>Ga0078972_1005475_pt1 | contig 32128 bp, 44 predicted proteins | sample YelNatPaOPGAMG01_FD_67568 | JGI IMG/M metagenome (GOLD analysis project Ga0078972, IMG submission 67568) | Hot spring thermophilic microbial communities from Obsidian Pool, Yellowstone National Park, USA - OP-RAMG-01 (SPADES assembly) (version 2) | ecosystem: Environmental > Aquatic > Thermal...
CATATCATGCTGTATTGTTGTTCGCCTCCAAAACCATTTTTATAATAATCTATTTATTTATCTTTTATTTTATGGTCCTGTTTATATATTAATCTGTCCATCAATCATTATTATTCATTATCTTTTATTCTGTCATTTTTAATCAGTTAAATTACAATCCGTTATCAATATTTCCCGCATTATAAACAATTATCATTCGGTTGTTAATGTTCAATAATTAAATATCATGGTTTGTAATATTGGTTAGTTTTATTTTGGTCTTGTTATTAATTGTTGTGGATATTATGAACCGTGATAAATGTCGCTCTTTTTCTTATTTTAGTTTTATAAAATTATAGCTATAAGAGCTTAACTTTGCTATGTTGTAACACAATTCGACAATTGTCTTATTATAACTATTATCAATTATTTTGTGTTGAGTTTTATAAAAGTATAAATGCAATTATTTTTAGTTATAGTTACATAATCATATGTATATAAAGCAAAACCGAAAGATTTATAAACAATAAGGTATTACTTTAAAATGAAGAAAAACAAAAAAAATTATAGGGGGGTGAGAAAAATGAATGAAAAAAATACATGGGCAATTGAAAAGTTGGAAGAGTTGGAATTTGGAGATTGGGAGAACTTTGCAGAATATGTTTTAGATAAAGTATTATACGAAATAGACTATTGGGCATGGAACATAAGCGGAGATTCAGCTCTCGAAGCATATAGCAGTTACAACAACATAGACTTATATGAAGCAATAATGACTTTTGAACACAAATTTAGCGACATAGAGTTTGAACTCATCAAAGAAATGCCCAACGAAGTCTATGAAGGAATAAATAATGTATATCACCGAAAACTTGAAACTGTAATCTCAGAATTAGAAAAAGAACAAAAGGAATTTTGCATAAATGAATGCGAATTTAAAGGAACTGAAAAATGCAGAAAATGCGAATATCACTATTTACTCGAATAAGGGGGTGAAAGATATGGAAAAAATCAAAATTACAGTAGATCTTAAAAATGATATTGTGAAAATAGTTCGAACCGAAACAATACCTATTTTTTTAGAGAATAAATTTAGAATAAAAAGTGATAGCGACGGATATTCACAAATTGAAAGAGAAAATGGAGAATATTACATTAGAAACTACCTATATGAAAAAGATAGATATAAAATGATTAGCGAACAAAAAGTGAGTAAAAAGAGAGTTAAAGAGCTTATTCAAGAGATATTAGAATACCGTATAAGACATGCAGCCTTAGAGTTTTGGCAGAAAGTATATCTTTAAGTTTTTTTATAATTTTTTGAACTAAATTTTTGAAAGAGCTGAAGCAAAAAGAAGCATGTTTTAGCTTTTGCTATTTATACTATTTTCAAGCTTTCAAGCTTTCGAGATTTCGAGCTTTCGAGTTCCTAAGTTTTCGAGATTTCGAGTAAAAACCGAAAGCTTTATATACTTTGAGAGTTTTGTATAAGCTGAGGGGGTGATGAAAATGGAGAAAAAAATCGGTGAAATTAAGATATGCATAAAAGGGGAGTTTGAGGATTGGGGGAGTGCACGAGAGAGAATATTCCACGGATATGAGATAACTGAGAAAGAGAACAAAGAACTCTTTGAGTTCGTGAGACAACTATTGAAAAAAACATATTACGCAAATTTTGCAATGACCAAAATCTACAAAACTATTGAACATGGATATATCATAAAGTTGTTTGCACAAACCGAAAACCAATATGGCGGGTACGTCGGAACAGTAGAGACCTATGCGACAATTGATGACATAGTTAAAAACGTAAAGAGAAACATAGAGAGGTGAAATGTATGGAGATGTGCAAAGGAAAAAGAGCTGAGAGGATAATAAAAGATATGTATGATGAAATGAAATACATAGCGAAAAAGGTTGATAAGCTTTTAGAGGACTTAGACAACACATTTAGCAAAGTGGATTTCGCTGAAGTGAGAAATGACTTGAATTATTTATACAAACAACTGGAGAGCTTGAAAGATGAAATTAAGAGCTACTGTATCAATGATTGCAGTCTTTGCCCTGAGAATTGTGATATACTTTGTAATACCGACTGCTATGAATGTTCCAGGTTCTTTAAGTGCATAAATGAAAAGAGAGTAAGCAAAATGATATTTTATTAATAACTTTTTTTTATTCGCTTAAGTTTGCTATTTGTTAGCAATATTCAATAGGACCCGTAACTTCGAGCTTTCGAGTTTTCGAGTAAAAACCGACCTATGACAAAATACAGTAAAAAGAGAAAAGCTTAAATACTTAGAGGTATTAGTAGTTATGGGGGTGATGGTGGATATGAAATTTAAGTTTGTAAAAGCTGGAAGGGATTGCGAAGAGAAAAACGTAGAAGAAATATTAGAAGAGATTAGAGGATACGCTTCGAGTAGCGGGGGCTTTAGAATGACGGTAGAAAAAGAGATTCCAATGTATGTCGTAATTATGCGAGGAAGCAGACCGGGTCCGAGTTTTGACTACAGAGCTGAAGACGTATTGATATCAGACGGTGACCTAGAATTTGTCTCAGAGAAGCACATATACAACTATCCAACGCAAAATAATCACCTATACAAATACAAAATCACTAATGCGAAATTCGTTATAATATTACAATGGTATGGCAATGATTATAACGGGGGTTGGCAAGAATGGACAACAGTAATAGTCCACGGAGATTGTCCGTTCCTCAAACAATTGCAAGAATTGCAAGAAGAGCTTGCGATTCCTTGCTAATTTTTTTCTTTTTTTTATGTGTTTGGCTTTGCTATATGATAGCTATATTGCATACTACTTTTTGAGGTTTCGAGGTTTCGAGTAAAATTTCTCAACTTTTTTTTAATGGTTGTATTTGCTATTTGTTAGCATTATTCTAAAGGACCCTTCTTTTCGAGCATTCGAGCTTTCGAGCAGATACCGAAAATTTTATATACTTTGAGGTATTAGTATGTTTGGAGGTGATGAGTGTGGGGGCAACATATAAGTTTGTGACTTCGAGCTTGCAAGACAAACTCGGAGTGGTGGAAGCAAAAATATATGTAGAGTTTACGCCAGAACTAGTTAGAGAGCTTGCAAAGAGAAAAATAAAGTTTGAGATATCAAGCAATGAGCTGTACATCAGATCAGATTTGAGCTGGGACTATAAGGACGCAATTACAGAAATATTGCGAAAAGCAGCAATAGAGAAAATCGCAAGAGAAACTAAGAACATTGACACGATAGTAACAGAGTTCAGAGTCAAACTATATGCAAATGATATAGATCTTGCTGAAATCGATAAACTGTACAATGAAGAACTTGAAAAAGAGCAAGAGCGTGTTAAACAGAAAAACCTGTTTGCAGAAGTGAAATCAATACTTAAAGACTTGCAGAAACAGGGAATAGTTAGTGATCTTCAAGACTTAGGGGAGTATGTTAAAGCTAGGCTCATCGATGACACAAAGCTTGATTACAGCCTGCATGACGATCTTGAAAACGCTATTAAATCGCTGAAGAACTTGAACAAAGAACAAATTCTGCTCAGAGTCATAGAAAAACTGAGGCAAGAGATCAAAGAACTAGAAAAAGAGAAAGAAAAACTCAGAGATAAGATACTCGAAGAGATTGCTAATGCGGGTTCGTTTACATTAAAGAGAGAGAAAGAGATCACCTACAGAGTCGAAGAAGAGGACGAAGATTGACAAACTATTTTTCAACTTTTTTTTAATGCTTGTATTTGCTATTTGTTAGCAATATTTTATAGAACCTTAACTTGTCTTCGAGATTTCGAGCTTTCGAGATTTCGAGCAAAAAGAGAAAAGTTTATATATTTTAAGGTATCAGTTTTTGTAGGGGGTGGTGAAAATGGGGGAGATATCTGTGAAAATCGTAGGGGAAAAAGTGGTTACCACCTTTGTCTCAGTAAAGAGAGATAAAGAAAACAGAACGTATCGTGTAGAGTACGATGTAGAGAACAACACACTAAGATGCATCGCACTAATAGGAGATGGTAGGAGAGTTGAAGTAGGTGCTAGAGTTCTCGAAGAGATGATTGAGATCGTGAAAACCATGGGGCTAAAGTTTCCTTAATTGTTTGTGACAAAATAGTGTTCAATCTGTTCAACTTTTTTTGTTACACTCTTTTCACATAGTGCGTGCAATCCGTGTTCAAAGTGAGACCCCCTCATTATTATAGCAACATCTCGGGTTACTAATTCCTTATAGTATTTAAAGCTTTTTAATTTCCCTTTTTTTATTAAAATATCCTTATGTTTTCTTTTTTCCTAAGGGGGCGAAAAATCTATCATTATTAATAATGATAAAGATTAATAATCTGGCAATAATCTTATAAACTAAAAGGAATTAGTAACCCGAGAAAAAGATATAATAATGAGGGGGTCTCACTCTGAACACACCTTGCACGCAACTGATGTGCAATGTGTGCAATCTCAAAGTAAGCACACTCTACAACACTTTTGAGCTAGCGATCGAGCCAAGTAGAAAGATTTAAATAAATCTGTAAAATAATCTGCTAGGGTGATCGGTATGATGTGTCCGTTTCTGTACAATTGCATAGCAAAAGTGACGTTCGAGACATACATGAGAGTGTGCTTCAACCTTGAAAAGGACGCATACAAAGAGTGTGAGACATACAAGAACTTTGCTAGCCGCCAGATGACTCCTTCAGAGTGGGCGAGAACGCTAAGAACTGCTTAACAATCTTACATCTTTTTCAATTTTATTTTTTTCCGAAAGCTTTATATACTTTGAGGTATCAGAAATGAATGTATGAAGCTCGTGGATGTGTTTCGGGTGTTGCTTCCATTCGAAATTCAAGACAAAGCGAGATCGAGAGACGGTAAAAAGGAGTACATTAGGACCCATCTGGTGGTGGAAAACTTAGATAGGCAAAAAATAACAAAAGAAGATTTAGAGCAGTTTTTTGTGAGGTTTAAGGAGAGGATAAAGAAAAAGTACGGAGACGAGATTGCAGAGCTGTTCTACTTGAAAGAAAGGAAGTACATGGGCAGAATCTACCTTGTTTTCAGCAGGAAAAACGTAAAAATTGCGGACCCACGATTGCGGAAAAGGATAAGTCTTTACTTCGATCTGGAAAAGCAGAGGGTTTATATTCCCGCATCGTACATTAAAAAAGCCCCACGTCTTGTGAACTTCATACTCTTGAGAACCCTCGGAGAGCTAGGGCTTGTGAAAAAGGAGTATCAAGGATAGGTGGTGAAATAATGAATAACGTAACTTCTACTTCGGTTAAGTGCTCTGAAAAGGCGGTCGAGATCTTGAATCGGAGGAAGTTCACCGTTTTATGGAGTGGCGGGAAAGATAGTACAGCTGCACTACTGTGGGTTCTGAACAACGTGAATCACCACAACTGGGACATAATGTACGTCGAGATCACGGGGAACACCGATCCAGGGTGCACAGAGTATGTGATTGAGACTGCAGACAAACTAGATGTATCTGAGAAGCTAAAAATCATTAAAACAGAGGATTTCTTCGATCTGTGCAGAAGATGGGGAATTCCAACTCAGTATTACCGCTGGTGCTTGTATAGTTTGAAAAAGAAAGCAATCAGACAAGCTGAAGAAATCACAGTTACGGGAATCAGAAAGAGTGACTCAAAGAAGCGGTCAAAAGTAGATGTCCTTTCGTATGTCAAGCTGACGAAAAAGTGGTGTGTAAACCCGATCATTGACTGGAAAAAGAATGATGTTCTCGACTATCTGAAACAGAATGGGATAAAGCTAAATCCTTGTTACGACCGTCTTGGGCATTCTGGCAACTGCTGTTTCTGCCCCTATGCAGATCAGAAACACATTATTAAGACAATGTCAGACCCGTGTTGGGGTTCTAAGATATCTGCTCTGCTAGAAGACTCTAGAGTAAGAGAAAAAGCGTTTAAGGGCAAAATCAGCGAGATGATTTACAAACGTTGGGCGAAGTGGAAATGGCAAACATCTTTAGATATACAAACATAGTTGGGTGAGAAAATGGAGAAACTTATCGCAGATAAACTGCTTGAGTACATCAGGGAGGAAATGGGACAAGCAAAAAACCCGAAGGTGTTCCCTGTGATCGGTGGCAACTGGTATATCAAGGATGAGATCTTACAGTTGCTCAAAATGTCGGGGTGTAGCACCCTCGTTGAGGTCTTCGGTGGCGGTGGCACGATTTCAATATCTGCACCGAGAAACATCTTCAAGATAATTGTTTACAACGACAAAGACGATCTGGTGTACAGTTTTTTTAAAGTTTTGCGTGAGAAGCCACGCAAGCTGATGCGTAAACTTGTTTTGATGCCTTTCTCACGCAAACTGTACGGCGAGCTTAAAGCAGTTGTTAAAAACGGAGATTACAGCAATATGAGCGACGTCGATAAAGCTGCATTGCTGTTCTACTTGCATGTATACAGTTTTCACGGCACGATCGGCGGTGGCTTCAAAGTTGTGAAGAATGCAAGAGTATCGAGGGCGAGAGTTTACATGCGGAAAGTTGCTAGTTTATCAGAGCTTGCAAAAAGGTGGCTTGATGTTACGCTAGAAAACAGAGACTTCAGGGACATTATACAGCTTTACGACTCTAGAAACACGGTGTTCTACTGTGACCCGCCTTATCTGACTACATCACAAACTCAGAGGAGCAGTTACTATAGGCTCAGCTTCACGCATGCTGACATGAAAACGCTATTGGATATGCTGTCCAGGATTGAAGGAAAATTCGTGCTTAAACTGCCAGAGGACCACATGAACATAAGCTATATCAGAGAGTTCGCATCGAGGTATGAAACTGAAGTTGTCGAGCATACAAAGTGCACAGAGAAGACTGTGGGGGGAACTAGAAGCAAGCAGAGAACTGTGCTGATATACAATTTCAGTTGCGGTGACGAGCTATGGTTATAGATGAAGAGCTTGAGAAAAAGGGGAGCTTGACGCTGGGGATTTCGATGATACTGTCTGTAATAGTTATGCATGCGATTGTGTTGCCTAGTCTGCTAAAGTTCGAAGACGAGTATGCTGTGACTATACCGTTTCTGTTCTTGGTCGGTCTTATCGGCTATGCGGTGCTGACATTGGTCTTCTATGGCATAATGACGCTAGCAGTTAAACTGCTGGCGAGATTGCTATCGAAAGATCATATCTAGTTTTCCACGTATTACTCTTTTTCGTAAATTGCGTACTTTTATTTCTAAAAAGAGATCATCCGCAATCAGTCTAGCCCTCGCTTCGATCTCTTCCTTCGTGAGATCCACATTGGTTATCTCGACGACGGTTCTGCAGATGTCGAGCAAGTCATTTCGCAGGTTTTCATCGTTTATTTTCCCTGAACTGTACAAGTCTGCTAGAAAGTTTATAGTGCCCATTATGTCAAACTTGACCTTCGGATCTTCAATTCCCGCAGTCAGAGCTTGTAACTTCTGCATCAGACTCATACCATCACCTTATTTCCCGAAACTCCTTTACAAGGAAACCGCATTTCGGACATCTGTATCCCTCCACTAGATTGATTACTGCCCTTATAAATATATCCTCCTTCCGCACTCCTGTTCTGCTCTCCATCTCATCGAGTTTAAGCCACAGTTTCTCTGGTATCCAGATCTCCAGTTTCACAACCGCCATGTCTAACACCCAACTTTTTCAGCAAATTCCTCTTTTCTAGCTCCTTCACAAGTACAAAATCCACTACTTCGAGATCTATTTCTCCGATCTCCTTAAAAGCATTCTCAAAGATATTCAGCAACGTGTCGGCTATTTCGTTTACGGCATCTCTGTTCAGACCATTGTACTCTATGAACCGATTTTTCTCTATTTCTGCGAGCTTTCTCCACACAGGGGGACCCATTTCCGTAATAATTTTGATTAATTTTCTCGCAAAATTTCCATAAGCCATTCTCAGATTTCCTGCTATGCCGTGTCGGTCTAGAATCTCTCCTACTAGTAAATTCAGCATTTTGTTTCTAGTTGCAAGTCTTTTTGCATGTTTTACCGATACTTTTAAAACTACCACTTTTTCTTCTGTTTTTTGTTCCGTTTGTTCCATCAAAGAAAAGTGATACTATGTCAGATATAAAATTTACTATACCAACGGATAAGCTATTGGATATATTATCCGATAATATATCGTTTATAAAAAACAACGATAAAATTTATATACTTGTTCAGCACATTTTTCTTTAAAAAGGAAAGGGGGTGATAAAGAATGGCGTTGTATAGGTCTGGAATTGAGATGTTTGACAAGTACAGCAAGAAATACAACCCGACCGTAATCGGAACTAGGTTCGGGGATGTCAAGGACACCGCCCTTGCGAGGGCGCAGGCAGGGATGAATGCGGTTGCCACGATCAGGGAAATGGTCAGAGACTATCTAGACCAGAAGGGAGTTACTGGCGGTGCGAGGGCAACTTATCTTGCCTTTGCATTGAAGCTATGGAAGCACGTGAGCAGACAGGGCGGCGTGGCTAGCGACAAGCTTGCGAGCGGGCTAATTGCTTACTTCAAGACTGCCTTCGGGCTTGACGAAACATTGCTCACAGACATCGCAAACAGCATCATAGTGAAGGTTACCGCCACTCCGTAATCCCGTGACTAACCCTTAACGGGTTTCACAAAATTTTTAAAGTTTTACTTTTTTTCTTTTTTTTGATGACTGGAAAGCCGATCTACTATGTTTATCCTATCAGTAAGTGGGTCAGTTTTAGGTTCATTGCCGAGCAACACGTCCGAGAACTGAGAAAGCAGTTTAATGTTGTTACGATCGACGAGAAAGCTTTTCCAACGATAGCATTGATAGCAACGGCAACGGCAGATCCTCTGTTTTTTCTGCACCCGTTTTTCTATCCCTTCGAAGTTTACAAGAAAAAGGTGTTTGACAAGACGCATATCAGAGCACGGATAATCGCAGTTGATGTTAGCGACTCAGATCGCATATCGGAGTATGCTGTAAACGCTTTGAACTATGCTGAAGCAATTATTGTGCCTTCAAACTTTTCTAGAAATGCGTTGATCAGTTCTGGCGTTGAAAAACCTGTCTATGTTGTTCCGCACGGGTGCACAAAGGAGTTTCTCACTTTACCAAAATCGCAACCAAAGAAGTTTACAGAATTGCATAAGTATAAAGAAAAGCACAGCAAAAAGCTGATCCAATGCTGGTTACTGCACTCTGGTTACCGCAAAGGCGAAGACCTGCTTTATGCAATCTTCAACGAGCTTGTTAGCGAAAGAGATGATGTGGCGTTAGTAGTGAGGAGACCATTGTCAATTGACGTGTACGATAGCGAAATAGACACAAAAACCCTTAAACCGACGTTCAGCATTAGCGTATCGTATCTAGATGACAGAGAGATCATCGAGCTGATGGACATCTGTGACATATACCTTCTCACAAGCCGTGGCGGTGGCTTTGAGCATCCTGCTCTGCAGGCGTTGGCAAGAAAGGAGATTGCTTTCGGTGCGAAAGGAGGGGCTTGGGAAGATTTTCTGCCAGAGTTCTGCTTAATACCTTCGGTAAAAAGCGGACTCGTGTTACCCGACAATCCTATTCATATTGGTCATGGCGTCGAGATGCTTACAGATAAAGCAGTAGATACATTACATAAAGTATTGGACAATTTTGAAGACTGGAAAATAAGAGTAGAGCAGTACGTGCAGTCGGTTATAGTTCCAAACTACAGCTGGGAAGCGATCGGCAAACGTCTGGTCGAGATCACAAAAAAGCATTTATAGCTGAAAACAAAAATAAAAAATATGACATGGAATGTGACAACGAGGATTCTCAAAAAGAAGGCTTACTATCAGAAGACGTTAACCCCCAATGCAGTTTACAGCATGTATTTACGCTCGCTCGATATTATGCCCACTTTCTCCGAATGGGCATGGCTTCAGATTCCTGTGTTTGATCTAACTGAGCTGGGGATGGGGTTACTGTACAGCATACTTCCGATGGAGTTCGAGCCAGTTACGATTGATTTCACATGGGAAAAGCCATCGTTAGAAGAGATCTCACAGGGAATATGGGCAAACTTCGAGCCAGTTGATTTTACTGCAATGTACGTCTGGTTCACAGATTTCAGAGAGTATGTTATAGCAAACTTCAAAGAACAGTTCCAGACAGAGTTACTGCTAGGAATATTACCAAAGGCAATCTATGGAGTCACGCCATACGGCAGAGGAGTTTACGACCCAATTGTGGCTAGAGAGTTTCTCAGAGCTACTTTTTGGAAGCTAAGATTGCTGAGATCACCAGATATATCGTGGATGAAGGAGATGGAACTGATCGCAGAGTACATAAGGATGATCGGAGTTACGAGCGAGCATATCTTCAACCGACTAATGATGATGATGTCTGCACAGACAAACGCATTTGTTCTGGGCTTGAGCGTGCTGGGGAGATCTAGACTGACTGAAACCGAAGATGGTTGGGGAGTTGTGCCCGTTTTAACTTATGCTGGCAAGCTGAGATACCTATACTTCAAGACGCTCGACCATCTGCAGATGGGGTTTGTTCTCGGAATGACTCCGTTAGGTTACGGATTGCTTTTGCCAGAGGAGAGTATATACAAGCTTCCAGATGGAAAGAAAAACCCGCCAGTAGTACAGATGGTAATGAACAAAGTACGTGGAATTGTGAACAGAACTACTGGCTTTGTATGGGCGTACACAAACTACTGCAAGCCAGATGAGATGACAGACTATCACAGAAACCATAGGGTTGCTCAGTATGACATCCTACAGATCCAGAAGGAATTTGTGGAGAACTGGACAGCACAGAGGATTCCAAAAGAGGAACAGAACCCTGTTAGGGTTAGGCAGTATCAAAACGCCATGTTGCAACTTGTGTCTTGGCGTGCGAAAAGGCATTCTTGGGGATTCAATGCATGGAAAGCAATGAGCGATGAGGAATTCAAAGGATGGTGGATTAAGCATTGGGCAGGGCAAGGTTTAAATACGGAAACACTAGAAAAGTTATACGAGGAGGCGGTTGTATGGTTGAAAACCCTGCAGAGGGAAAAATTAGAGGTAGGAAAGAAATTGAAAGAAATCCGACGGCGGTTGGCGAAGCTCCTGTAGCACAAGCACAGCAACTGAGCGATGAAGCGAGAGATGAGCTTACAAACCTGATACAAGAGATGCTCATGAAAGCTCATGAGATGGCTTTCGAGTACTCCACAATGGAGTGCGAGCACATAAACACGTGCCCGCTTGCAAAGAAAGGCAGAGAACTGTTCAAAACAGTAAAGAAGCTCAACGAGTATGTAAAACAGCTTGCCCCGCAGACGCCTGCGACGTACATAAGATAGTTTTATGATGAATTTTTCTTTGCAATTAACCCCTTTTTTTGTTGATGTCGATGGAGTAACTGTACAGATTATTGAAGCTTCGAAAACCCCTTTTAATGAGTATATCGTTTCCGTGAGAGTTATCTACAAAGGAATTTACAGCAGGATTTTCCCGATTGCCGTTCGGAGCACAGACGAACTTATGAACAAGCTGAAAGTTGAAATAAGCAAAATAAAGTTCATTGACTATACCTTTGGCATCGAAGAAGTTAAAAGACTGATTACCTAAATATTACTAGTATGAATGAGCTTGTGCTAACCAAAGAGGAAATCGAGAGGGTTAGCAAGATCGTTGCGAATGCGATAAAAGAGAATGTAAAAGCTCAGGCTAATATTATCGCAAGTGTTGTTACTGAAAACAACAAACGCATTGCAAAAATAGTTGCAGAAGTTGTAACCGAGAAGCAAGTGAGTTTTTACTTCACAGAAATTATCAGAGAGGAAGAGGCTAGGCAGAGAATAAATCTAGATCTGATCTCGTCAGCATTGCATGGTATAACAGACCCGTTAGGACAGTTACAGAGCTGGCTCAGCATACAGTTCTATGACGTCATCAACACAGTTTACACATACATCACGAGCTGGATACAATCTAGTGCTCTGTGGTACTGGGTAGAAGACATATGGGATCGAATGTACAGCGTTTATAACACTATAACATCAGCTTTGCCGGGTGTTGGCGTAGCATTAGCAAGTTTGCCGAGTTACATCTACAATACCATAACATCGTTTATCACAGCTGCAAGAGATACGCTAAGCTCATATATTAGTAGTGTAACTTCATTCTTTACAAACACTCTGCCCAGTTACTTTAGCGTTGTTGTGAACTTCTTTACAGTTACTGTTCCAAATCTGTTCCCGATAGTCACCAACTTCTTCACAAACGTCATTCCAAGCTATTTTAGCATTGTCACGAACTTCTTCACGAATGCAATCCCGCAATATTTCAGCATAGTAACAAAGTTCTTCACAGAAGCGATCCCGACATACTTTAGCGTAGTAACAAACTTCTTCACAAACACTTTCCCGCAGATGGTATCTACTGTTACAAGATTCTTCACAGAAACGTTACCGCAGTACATTTCATACATATCGAACTTCTTTGCCACCACTTTACCAAAAGCAATTGAAACGATTTCGACGTTCTTTTCGAGAGATCTGCCAACGTTAATCGATAAAGTCAGACAGTTTATAGCAACAATAAGCCAGATACCATCTCAAGCATCAGACATAATTAAATCTGTGGCGTTTGCAGTCTGGAATACTGTTTCCACAATGCTTTACAACGAGCTGTTTGTTAAATACATCGCACCGACCGTGCAGGGCGTAACACAGCTTTCTGCAAATGTACTGCAGATCGGTGTGTCTATACAAGGATTCGTAAATGCTGTTCTAGAGCTTCCAAGAAATTTACAGACAATGATAGAGAGATTTGCGGATGTAGCATGGTCGAAAGTGCAAGAATTTATAGCACGAGTTAGGGCGGGTCTAGAGTTAATAGTAGAAGTGGGCACAAAAGTGGTTAAGACAATATACGAAAGAATAACTAGTTTTACGAGTTGGCTCTACGAATCTCTTGCATCATCGCTTTCAACGCTTGCAAGCATAGTTGAAAATGCTGTTTTGAATGCTGTGGCGTTTATTGCTGAGAAGACACTCGATATAGTCAGACCAATAGTGCAGAGAATACTCGACATTGCAAAGAGAGCAGGAGAAGGGATAGGGAGACTGATTGTAGATGTTTCTGTGTTTGCTTTGACACCTATCTACGATGCTTTTGCTAAATGGAGTGCGACGCAACTCGATAAACTTGCGAATAAGTTTTTGGAGATTGACACTCCTGCAGAAAATGTTCGCTATCTTGCCGAAGCATTGCAGATAATCGTATTCGATATCGTGAGCGTGCATTACGCCACGTGGGGTGTTTCATTCGCATTGCACAGATTCGCAGGGATGTGCGAAGATCTGCAACAGAACATAACGTTAAACCTCGAAGGAGAAGGAGGATGTGCTCTAGAACCCGGGGGGCTTGGAGTCAGGCTTAAACAGCTCCTCGGAATGCTGATGTCGCTCGGATGGAAGATAAAACCGTCTTGGATGTTCAGAGAGATCGCTAAAGACGTGCGTGAACTTAGTGATACATTCACAAGAGGTTTGATGTACGGTTTAACGATCTGGATGACAAATCCTATCGTTAAACTGCTCAATGCTGCGTACAGAGACATTCTAGTAATAGATTTGCCATCAATACCGACAATGCAAGAGATTGTCAGGAGACACATGCCAACTGATCAGTTTGACTATGTTTTGAAGAGATATGTCGCATTCTTGAAACTCTACGGTTACAGAACAGAGATAATAAAATGGATAACCGACCAAAACATCAAGATTGAAGTTGTAGATCGATTCGGTACTAGAAGAACAATACCGCTTGCTTTGATCTACGAGATGCCCTCTGCAAGCGATGTGGCGAGGATGGCGATCAGAGATATCTTTGGAATGGGTGCGGATGCTGTATCGGCTTTCCTGAAAGTGTACTCTGCCAGGGGAATGTATCCCGACATCGGAATTCTTTACTACTTGTTGCACTACAAGTATCCTCCTCCCGAGAGGCTTTGGACATTCACGGTGAGAGCAGTTAGCGGTCTGCTCTGGGCGACAATTACTTCTGACATGAAGGATAAAATTAAAGCCGAAGCAAATTCATTGGGTGCAGTAGAGCCAACGGATGCACGCTATTGGAACTTTAAAGCAAGAGAAGTGTTCTCAGTACTGCAAACTTACATGACATGGCATGATTACGCTAGATTCAGCTGGATTCGCAAAGAATTACTTGGTTTGCCTGCGAACTTCACGAGCGACAACCAGATCATAATCGATACACTCGCAGACATCCCGACAAAGATTGATCAAAGATGGATGTGTGTCCCGCCAGATACAGTTATACTTGGAGACAATAAGCCAATATCTGAATATAATGTTGGAGATGAAGTACTCTATGGTGGTAGAGTACTTGAAACATTTATCAGACCATTCAATGGAGAGCTAGTCGTCATAAAAGGGCTAGGATTGTTGCCAATCAAAGTTACGCCCGAACATCCAATACTAGTTGTAGATGGGGAAATTCGATGGAAATACTACTCAAGAAATGGAAAAATAATATCAACAACGCAAAAAGTATTCTCAAAGCCTTACTTTATTGAAGCTGAAAAAGTTCAACTAGCCCCCGTCAGAAGTTGCGGGAAAACTTATGTCTTTAGAAGGGACGGGCACTACCTAGTTTCTCCAAGGCTAAAAGGAGAGTACGACATAAAGGAAATTGACTTATCAAAATACTTCAAGAACTATTGTTGTGTTCCAAAACATATTAGAGAGAAACTAGGAGTGTACAAACCAAAACTAATGTTGGATGAAGAACTTGCTTGGCTGTTTGGGTTCTATGTTGGCGATGGAAGTACATCAAAAGAACAAGTAGAATTCTATCCTTCAAGCGAGGAACACGTGAATAGGATAGCTAGAATCATAGAGAGATACGGATTTAAGCCATCAATAATCAAAGTTGGAAGAGCATACAATGTATTATGGAGTTCTAGAGCATTAAAGAGGTTCTTCGATACACACTTTGGTAACAAAGCACATGAAAAACGCATACCAGACTTCATACTGTTACATAAGGATGAACGAATCTTGTGGTCATTCCTACAAGGATATCTAGATGCAGATGGAAACAAAGCCTACAATAATCCAAATAAATATGAAGCTTTAACAGTCTCTAAGATACTCGCTCTACAGATTCAATCCCTATGCTTTAGACTAGGTTTATCATGTGGGATTACTGAAAAATCAGAGGTTCAAGCACTCTATACAGATAAAGCATATAGATTGACAATTATCTTCAATAGGGATGAAAAACATGCAAGAATCAAATTCACAGAAGATTTTGTATTCATTCCAATCATAAAGATTTCGAGAGAGCCATATAACGGTGTTGTATGCAACTTAGAGACTGAGAGAAACGTTTACTTGGTTTCCAATGTAATAGTTCACAACTGTAAATGGGGATTGTACGAGCATCTTTCGGCAAAAGGAGTTACGATAAACTCCGAAGTGAAGGAGTTTGCCACAAGAGTGCTTGAAGGAAATCCCGTATCAGGGATAAGGATGGATATTACAAACTTCTCAAGGACTTTGCAAGCAACTGGTTTGCACCCAGACTGGATTCCTGTGACTGCCGTAGCGGAAACAATGAACATGCTTGCCGAAGAGAGAACTCTGCTAAGAACTGGCTTCATGAATCTATTCAAGGAGGGATTCTACGACTGGAAAGCTCTGGAGAAGCTATTGGCTGGATTCATTAAAGCAAGTTTCCAAGTGGCTTACTTCGATAGCGAAAAGATGACTTGGACTACTGGATGGATAAACCTGCCTGTGATGTTTTTACCGCCAGAAAGGAGACTGCTTGAGCTTAGAGCATTGATGGACAGAGCTTTAGATATTCTGCGTGAGATACAGAGAGATGTTACAACTGCTTATCAGGAGTTTATCATTGACAGCTACGACGAGTACAAGCAGAGATTGTCTGCAGTAATTGACAGCATAAACGAGTTCTATGCGAAAGACTATGAGAACATAACAGAGAGCACGCTCCCAGATGAACTGAAGCTCAAGTTTGTTGAAGATTACTACAAGCCGTATGTTAGGGCTTTGGATATATGGAGAGACGTTTACACGATACGCAGGATGAGGACTTGGGCTAGCAGGTGGCTCGGATGGGTAATATACCGCATGGCGTTTGGATACGTATCAAAAGAAGACGTAAACAAAGTGCTTGACTATGTATCTGAGGCGTGCAAGCTTGCCCCAAAGGAGACGGATTTCATCCGTGACGTTATGGAACTGCTTGCAGACATCGCAAAGAGGGACACGGCATCGCAGTACTTGCCAACGCCCTCGACGATGGCGACGCTTAGCGAGTACATAACCTTAGATGCAAAAATTGTTGAACAAGTTCTGACAGAGAGAGGAATTCCAGACTACTGGAAACAAGTGTGGCTCACATACATTTCTGTGAGACCGATTAAGAGCGATGCATCAGCTCTGCTCTCTGCATACATCAGGGCGTTCAGATATGGCGTGGTCAGCAAAGCAGAGGTTGATACATTCATAAGCAGTCTTGCAAGTTACGGATTCACGAAGAGGGAGATCGAGATAAGACAGAAGATTGCAGACCTTGAAGAAATGATTTTGCAGGCAAGAGATAACATGCAACAATACATACCTACTCCGATGACGCTTGCAACGATCTGTGAGTATTTGCCCGAAGCGAGGGAGTTCTTTGATGACGTTGTAAAAGCAAGGAGAATCCCGCAGAACTGGGTAGAGCTGTGGGCGACATACATCGACATTAGACCGCTTATCGATGACATGAAGCGTTATCTAGCTAGAGCAGAGGATCTGTACGTCAGATTCATGATCGACAAGAGAAAGTTTGACGAAGTGCTAAACGAAGTAGCTGGGAAGCTCGGATACACTCCAAAAGAGATAGAATTCCTCAGAAAGGTAACTGAATTCGAAAGGTATAAGAATGCTTGGATAGAGCTTATTGGAACTGTTAATAGGCTTGTAGAGCTTAGCGAATACTCGCCTACTGCAAGCGAGTGGGCTTTGGGAAAGCTTAACGCTATGATCGACGCTTTACCGCTGTCAGACGATGAGAAAAGGAAGCTGAAGACAATGTGGGAAGAATATATCAGAAACCGACCCGTAAAAAGCGAAGCAAAGATGTACATCACGCAGCTGATAAACGCTTACGTCGATGGCATAATATCAGACACAGACTTCGACAGAGAACTGCAGAGCATGAAGAAGTGGGGATTTAGCGATACCGAACTGCAGTTCTACAAGCAGATTGCAACTGTGAGAAAAGCTAGAAAGCTTAGAATCCCACTAGTATATGGAGAGTAGGTGATGTGGTATGGCTTGGTTTCCTCTGCACTATAAAGGTCTTGAAATACTAGAGCCTGAGGAGTGGAACACGGTTATAGATGCTCTGCTCGACCTGCATGTGAGAGTTCAAGGCGGATTGGTTACTCTGACTGGCGACGGTCAGAAAACCACGTTTACCTTTGCCCACAACATGGGAAAAACGCCTGTGAGCGTTATAGTTGGGAAAGCGAGTGCAAATCTCCCAGATATAGACTACTGGACTGCAGACAGCACAAACATAACGGTTGTGTTCAAATCAGCACCATCAAGCGGTCAGTTCTCGCTCTGGTGGATTGCACTAAATCAGCCAGCCACGCCAGCCTAGAGATTGTTCTCGATCTCGATGAGTGACACTTCGACGCACTTGAGGGTATCTATCACGAGATTGTGGTCGGCAGTTGATACAATATCTCCAAACTTTCTGTATTCCATCATGTTTACTCTTTGAACTGCAACACTAATCCAAGTCTCCACGTTTGGAAGCTTTTTTCCAGTTTTCTGCTTGAACTGCTCGTATATCTCCTGCAGTAGTTCTACCGCTTTTTTGGTGTAGTCGATGAATGTGTTCGTGTGATCTGCGAGCACAAAATCCCCATCGGCAACATTTACCATCCTTCCGACTATCCCCTCAAGCTCAGCTATTAGATCGTTCAAGCTCATCTTTTATCCCCCCAATTTGTCTCTTATCCTCTTGAATGCCTCAAGCAGAGCTTTGCAGATCTGAACTTTTGTGTTGTGATCGGATGCGAGTATGATATCCCACCACACATGGTATTCTGGTGGCAGAAAGTAAACTCTCCTCACGATCTGCCCTGCAAGAGAGTACATGATCTTGACAACAATCTCGGTTGCGTATGCTAGATCGGAAACATTTGCTGTGATGTACTTCACTACAAGCTCTCTCAGAACATTTTTCTCTATGAACTGCTTTGTCACGTACTTTATTATAAACTCAGAGGCAACTACTTGTTCTTTGAACAGCTTTCCGATCTCTTTACGCAATATGTCAATCGTTAGTTCAGCATCTTTTCTAGGTATCAGAATATTCTTTGAGAAACCGTATTCGCTTGCAATGCTGTCAATGAGAATGCGTGTGCACACTCTTAACGTGACTATCCTGTCGTACGTCGTTACTAGATCCATGTAGTTCATTATCAACATCCGTTTGATCCGCTCAGAAACAACAACGGCTTCTGGGAATATTCTGTAAACCTGAACAGTTCTGTCCACCCATCCCGAACATGCAGAGTCAAATTCGTATATTTTCGTCACAAGCTTCCCCACAAGCTCGTAGTGTAAAACCTGCTCTGCGAAGTTCAGTAACCAGAACATTGTGCTTCTCTCTGAAACGAATACACTATCACGCATACCGAGACCACGTACATAATAGAGCAGATCTGAGAGAGTTAGTGTGTCATAACACTTTACAGGAAGTGTGGGGGCAGCAACAAATTCGCTATATACTGTATCTATCACGGGCTTGATGAACTCCTTTTTTGCAATTTCGTATGCTTTTGCAGTTTCTGCAAACATCTTTAGCGGTACTTTTCTTACAATCTCAGATACAAAAGTCTGCTCTGAGAATGGCTTTAGCGTAAACTTCTTTGCTGTCTCTACGGCTCTTGCAGATTCATAGATATACTTACCAAATACCCACTTTGCAGAATCGGACAAACGGCTAGTTTCTATGTGATACTTGAATACTTGCTTCGAAGCCAACTCTGCAAGTCTTGTTAAATCAGCACCCTTCTTTATGAGCAACCTTGCAATACGGTCGCTAGCTCGGTTCTGCTCTGCTAATCTTTTGTATGTGTATCTTTTCAAAGCTTCATACGTTCTTGGCACTTCGGTTATTTTCAGAGCAATAACTCTCTTGAATACTTCGCTAACTCTAGAAGTTTCCGCAAAACCCTTTGGAAAGTTTCTAAAAGCACGATCTTGTACATAGCTTAACTCGTAAAACGGCTTATACATTGTTTTTTTGAGTCTGTCACCAACTACAGATGTTTCAGTAAATTTTGCAGTCTTTATTTTCCGCAAAATTTTGTTTGTTAATACAAGCTCTAAAATTCGCTTTAAAGCAAATTTTACTGTTTGATCACTAGATCTTACAACTTCAAGAAAAGCTTTGCCACGATACGAGAATATGTCAAAATCGCCAGCAAATGAGTCGGATACTCTTTTAATAAAAACTGTTTTTGAGGAGTCATATGCTTTAACAGCATCAGTAACTGTTTGCCTAAAATATTGCCCACGCTTGCTAGCCAATATTACGAGTTTTGTCGGAAATGCGGCTACAAAAGTCATATTGTACCTAGTACTTCGAGTAGGAATCGGTAGGGGAAGCCTCTAAGTGTGCCGCTTGTCTGCGTGATAGTGACTTTATACATCATGTCGGATGTGAACTGCTTTGAGTGGAAGCGTATCGCTGGGGCATCTACTGGTCCATTGTAGGTTACTGGTGGCAGAAAAAGCCGATAATTTGTCCCATCAACTGCAACGTATTCTTTGATAACTAAGGTATCACCGCTTGCTAGTGCTGAGATGTCAAGCCACCCCTCGACGATGTAATCATCTGACTGTGCCGTGATTTCGATTACAGTAGTCTCCGTGTTGAGTGCCGATGGGGTTACAGTTCCAGTATAGCGTGTTTTTGACTGTATTATGACTGGCATATGTTATCACGTGATTTTACCAATGGATTTTAGAAGATTAACAGCATCATCAACAATTGTGGGTGATTCACTTAGCGGGTAATACATCTTTGCTAAGTAGTGTTTTTCATTAACATAACCGTCTAACTCATTACCGTACAATGCATCAGTCTGCAATTCCAAATAAACGTTACCGATCTTGCTGGACAAAAAATCTTTGCTTACTATATCTCCAGATAGCTCGAAACAGTCTTTCCTGACACCAATATCGATAAAGGTGTTGTGGGTTCTGTTGTTCTCCACAACTTCAAACCTGATCCACTTAACTTCAAAATCATTTTCCCATGCAGACCATAACGATACTTTAACATTCTGCTTCTCTAGAACTGGTTTTATTGTTTTTACAATATTAAGCACGTCTGCAAAACCGTATTTCTTTTCGTAAACAGTTGGAATCATCTTGTCTTTCAGGTCAAACAGTAACCAGTCATACTTTGGTCTCTCACTAACTTTTGCATCGCCATATGCTGGTTCTTCGCTACCGAGCACAGATCCCAAGATCGGATATGCTAGCCTTGTAGAGGGAACAGTTTCTCTTGCCTGCGATGTGCTTGCCCATTCGAGTAACAGCCTCTCGCCACCACTATATTCGTAGTGCCCTATTATCAGAGGATACATCTTGTTCGCCGTTAGCGAAATTGTTGCACTATATGTTGTTGGAGATTGATCAACGAGTGCTGCCACAAGCTTGGTGCCGTTTATGCACAGAGTTACTCCGTCATCTGATGTTATGTAGAATGTATAGGTCTCAGAGTATCTGGGGATAACCCAACCAACGATCCTTGCCGAGTAGTAGTCTGCATACCCTGCAGGGTTGAAATCCGTGAGGTTTATTGTTGGATGGACAACCAAGAGACACGGAGGTGTATCACGTGTGTTGTAGTAATCCCATTCGCCCAGCAGACCCCCTGTGGAAGGGTATATCTTCGAGTACGTAACGCTCAGATCTGGATGGTCTATCGGTGTCTTCAGTCTATGATAGTCTAAGACTAGATCAGGCATATCACGCCCTCTTCACTTGCACTACCTCCTATTATCGTTCATATACTTTATCAGCATTTCGAGCTTACCCGAAATTTCTCCGAGCTTGTTTGACTGTTCCATCAACTTGCAAGACAGATCTTTATAGACGGCATTTATTCTCCGTTCCAAATTTACCACAAACGCAATGACCAAAGAAGTGATTGAAAAAGAAATTGCAAAAAGGCTGATTATAGCGTTGTCATCCATGCTAACCACCACCCTCTCTGAAAAGCCATCTCCCTACTGCAAAGCTTATTATCGTTATCGCAGTACCGAAAGCCACATCAAACGTCTTTTCAATTAAGTCAGGGTTTTTGTAGATTGCATAAAAGATGAAACACATTAACCCGATCCAGCCTGTGATCACCACAAAACTCCTTAGCGTAAACTTATCCAGTATCCCGTTCATAAGAACATCACCTTATACGAGCAAACCTATAGCCGTAAATCCGATCGAGAACTCAACTATGTCTCCTATTGTACATCTGATGTCTTCATGTTTGACAAAGTACTCTGCAATTTCGTACACAAAAAATATTATGCTGATCAATGGAAAGAGGAAACTCACACCGCCAACGATGACGTGCACAATGCTTCTCCAATCATCGAAGATCTCTACTTGCATGTTTCTACCACCAGCATTCTACAAGTGTAAAACCGCAGTTTGGGCACTTTAACCTCCATCCGTTTTCGAATTTCTCAAGGATTGCTTGATATCTCTTCCCGACTATTTTTATTACGTCATCTTCTTCGACTAGTTGTGCATTTTTGACTTTGCCAATGAGTTCTTGAAACCTTTTTGTTACTTTATTCTTTACTTCATTCCTATAGTTTAAAGCCCATGTCTTAGCTTCACTTAGCCGTTTGCGTTCTTCTTCGCTTGTTACAGATCTCTTGTCATACATTGCTAGTGAGGGCACTTCATACACTTCTTCATAATCTTCAACACCAACATCGCTCACATCGCTCGGGGGGTAACTGTGTGTTTTGCAGTTTGCACATTCCATCCATCTAATATTAATCATTTGTACCACCATCATATCGCACTAGCTTTAGCTGTTCCACCACTACCATTACCCCCTCCTTGAGTTCCAGACCCACCAGATGATGTCAGAGTACCTATATTTAGAGCAGTCTTATACAATAAGTAAACAATACCTCCGCCCCCTCCTCCTCCACCAGCATTCTGATTACTGTCAGATCCTGCACCGCCATTACCTCCAGTACTAGTAATACTTCCAATATTACTTGCTGTCAAACAAATAACTATAATATGACCTCCGCCACCGCCCCCTCCTCCTCCCGTGAAATAATAAGTTGGTCCGTAAGTAGCTGCCCCGCTACCACCGCCACTTCCTTTTAGGTCTGGGAAAGGTTTAGAGGTGGAGGGAGATTTTCCTAATACATTTCTTATAAACCAGTCGGCTACAGCTTTCTTGATGTCATCTGCGAGATCTGAATACGTGCTAAAGGTTGTTATGGTTGATCCGTCTCCACTACCACCAGCAGCATAGCCATATGCTCCTCCACCACCGCCACCGTTGATACCTCCACTACCACCACCACTTGTACCTCCTCCTCCACCTGTACCTGCGGAGTCAGAACCGACTCTGTAAAATACCCCTGCACCACCAGCATTGCCGTTACTACTACAGCTAGGATATCTACCAAAGCTACCATTACCGCCATTTGCACGTATAGTTCCAATATTGGTAAATGTGTCACAGAATATTATTACTCCTCCACCACCTTGTCCTCCTCCTCCAGATGCACACACTCCTCCCCCACCACTAGCACCAGTAACAGTTTTATCCATTGTACCGTTGTTTACTATCATTTTCGCAATGATTACATTCGGCTGTCCATCTAGCGACAGAGTTACCCCTGAAGCTACCGACAACATATAATACCTGTTTGCACCGCTTATGCTTGTGTTTGAAGTAATAGTGACACTAGACGCCTCATTTGTTACAATGTCAATAAACCTAGATCCAATTGGCATGTTAAACAGAATGTTTTGGATTCTATCAGCGGATAATCCTGCATTTGACAGAATGCTGTAAACCTTTGAAGCTGATATATATGAACTGCTGAGGATTGATACTGCTTTGCTAACAGCTAGATTCGAATCGTTTAAAATCGTCGCTGCAGAGGTTAATGACATTGAGTCAATTACCATTGCTGCCTTATCCACATTGAATCTTGCACTATTCAATATAGCGGCAGCTCTAGAAGTAGTTATATTCGTATTTGTAAGCAACGATGCTGCGAAGCTGGCGGAATATATTTCGCTACAACAATGTGCCACAACATCTGCGGAAACCGTGTTTGAGTACTTAGCCACATCATCAACAGTAAGAAGCCCAGCATCAACCAAAGTTTCTGCATGCTCTAATAGAAAAGCCACTCTTGGGTCCAATGCCTTGAACAATGTGATGTAGAAGTATATGAAATCGTATTCTCTACTATAGAGCGTCATACTCTCTCCCCCTCAGATTTCTTCAAGCACCTGCACAATAAACACATACGGATAGATTCTAACCGTACCTGCGGTCTGCGTAATTGTAACCTTAAACTGCCCGTTGTACGGTATCGTTATAGCTGGCACCCTCACAACTTTAATGTTGGGAACTGCAGAAAATGTTATTTCATCTGTTTTATCGTAGTTTGTACCGTCTATTATCACATACTCTCTCACAACAAGCGAGTCTCCAGAAGACATGTTTCTTAGCGATATGAAACCCTCCACGATGTAGTCATTCGATTGAACATCTAAACTGACCACATTTGTTTCCACATTCAAGTTCGACGGTGTTACTGTGCCAGTCAGTCTGAGCTTCTGCCTAATCCTTACTGGCATAGCTTACTTAACGGCTCATCTGTATGTAATACCTTATCGTTATCGAGTCCCCAGCATCCCAGTTCAATGGAACTGCTGAGAACACCTTTCTCGCAAGCAATGTCCCGCCTGTGTTAGCATTGAAAACCCCTGCTTCAGAAACGTTACTGCTTCCAGACAGACCGTCGGCAGATGAGAAAGTTGCTTCGAGCAATGCGGTATCCCCTGTTACCGTAGTAGTTGTCTGTGTAACTGTGGCGGCTTTTCTCTTTATCTCGTTCTGCAGGGCTGTATCGGTCACAGCTTCTGCAGTAGTTCCAGTTCCAATCGCAATGTAACCGAATTTGTTCTCAGTCAGACCGCTAAAGACGAGCCTTACAATCGCAGCAAGACCTGCATTGGTTATCACATTTTTTCTCCAGTAGTACTCAACAATCTCTGCTGGGAAAGAGGGGCTTAAAATCGATAGAGTATTGCAATGCTCTCCATCTTCGCACTTTTCCATGAATGCTGGCTTTATGTGGTACTTTATTTTCCCGTTTTTATCCCGTACAATTACCTCCACCCATCCTTCCAGCTTACCAACATCCGCCTCAGACATAAAAATAGTGAGTTACAAATATATAAAAATATTTCCTCTATCATAGCTCACAAAATGTTCAACTGCTTCAGTTTTTCACGAATCTTATCTGGCTCATCCTTCAACTCCTTTTCATACTTTACAAAGCAATGCGGGCACTCGGTTACGATTCTAGCACTCACAAGCTTGTTTCTAAAGTAAAAGAACTCCACAAAATAGTGCTTGTGGAAGTCAAAAGTCTTTTCGCACGCTTTGCACTTCACGATCATGACGATACCCTAAAGGGCTTGGAGATCATGTCAAGCCATGCCTTCACTTTTTCGCAATCCGTATTCTCGCATTCGCCACAGAATCTCAACCCTCTGCTAGCCCTACACTCGTTTATCTCAAAAAGCATTTTAAAAACCTTCACGTAGTCCATAACTCACCCCCCGATCAAGTCATCAAGATTGAGTGATACCTCTTCAGCTTTTGATTCTGCTGTCTGCCCTTCTGCTGCAACATCTCCACTACATTTCTCCGTACATTGGTCACACTTCAGTCTGATAAGCCCCCAGACAAACTTTGGCTCTCCAGCAACTCTCTTCCTCCTCTTCGTTGTGCGTATTAGTCTCTGAAGCTCTAAGCTGAATGCTGGCTTTGAAAACGGCTTTAAGTCTTTCGTCTCGCAGAACTCGATGTATTTCTGATAAAGCTCGTCGTGCACAACTTCTCCCTGTGGATCTTGCTCTAGACAGTTCTCTTTGAATGCCCAGACGCTATTCGCCTGAGCCATCCACAGCTTCATTATATCCTCAACTCGTTTGCTCTTCGATAGTTGTCCTGAGAGAAGTCTCTGTCGCATGGCAAGCACTTTGTTGAGAAAACCGCTCAGTTCTTGGTCGGTTGTAAGCTTGTTTACGAAGTTCTTGTCCTCTGGAAACGTCTTTGGAAACTCGATAACTATCCAGCGTGCCCAAAAGGCGTATGTTGTGTCGTTCACCTCTGGTAACTCGTTTGCGGTGAAAACAAGCACAGCTCGGTTAGTAAAGTAGAATGGGTCTCTGAACTTCTTTTCTGCATAGATTCTGTCATCCCCTGTGACCATTTTGAAGTAACCCGTGTATTTCAGAGGCTTCTTCGGGATGTCCGCACAGAGGTTTGCTAGCTTGTACTGCAGATCTGCGGCAGCAAACCTCTCATCGCAGATCTTCTGCAAAGGCACAGAGCTAACGTTCTCGCTTCCGAAAAAGCGTGTCAAAAGCCTAAGATAAGTGGATTTGCCATTTCTTCCAGTTCCGAGCAACATGAAAGCTTCGTGAGTCCACCCAAGCAACGCTCTTGCTGGAATTTCATAAAGAAGCTGTCTGTTCTCCTCTGTAACAACTTCGTTGATGAAAGCTTCAATGTTTGGGCACGTTGCTGTGGGATCGTAGTTCACGGGCAGACAGAAGTTGAACATAAAATCAAAGCAATGCGGTAACAGTTCCATCGTCTCCGTATCGATAACGCCGTTCGCCACAGGTATAAACCGCTTCATGTTTTTGTTGAACTCGAAATCTGGTAGCATAATCCTCGTTTCGACTTGCACCCTGAATATCGTTTCATTGACGTGCGACCGTATCTGCTTCTCCGTGAAATAGTTCTCAAGATGTCTCTTGATGTCTTGCTCGATTACTCCATTGTTCTCTTTCCATTTGTAACCCGTCCATATCCATATGGTCAGTTTGTCTCTCCCGAGAGTTATTGGCAGATATTTTTCAATGATGTAGTTCAGCAACTCCTCGTAGTTTACATGTGGTTTTCCGTCGTCGTCTATTCGAATGCAGCTGGTTTCCGTCGGTCTGTAAATCCTCCAAGCAATCTCCCTCTGTATGATCTGTTTTATTTCTTCGGGATACTTCTCCGCTTCCAAAAAACACCTTAGTTCGGGTCTGTCAATGCAATCTGCGTTTTGCTGTTTCGTTACTTGCTCAAGGTGTGCTTTAAGATTCCCGACCCACTTTGCAAACTTTTCTTCAAGCCTGAAACTCAGGTCTTGCTGATATAGTTCAAGAAGTGTCATGTCTCAGATTGCACACATTGCACATATAAGTCTTTCGATTTTTAATCGATGTATCTACTGCATCTCTTCGAGCAAAAAGCGAAATATTTATAAACATTTGAAAACTTATAAAACACTATGACTGAAACCTGTGTGATATGCGAAAGTGAAGTAAAAGTAAAGCATGACAAAGCGGTTTTAGCTGAATGCGAGAAATGCGGAGTAGTTCCACGCAAGAAAATCCTACTGACAGGGCTTGTAGAGCTAGGAATTGGAGAAGATGCTGTCGGTTTACTTCAGCTGTGTAACAGAGAAGTGTTGCAAGAAATACTCACAAAGGTGAGATATGGCACTCCGTTTTTGGTGAAATTGATCGCATACGAGTACTTCTTGCTCAATGGCAGAAACGAAGATGCACAAAAATTGCTGAAAACAATCGGGAAGAGGAAAAAGATAAACATGTTCAAGAAATACCACTCAGAGCTATTCGGGAAGAAAGTGTGCTTGAATGACTGCATGATAAATATGTTCATCGAGATAGCGTCAAACTTGATGTCCGAAGAGGTCCTGAAAAAATGTATTGAAATCCTGAAAAAGATGTCTGCACAGAGGACAATATTCAAGTCAGACCTCGCAGCCGTGCTGTACTATTTTACACCCCTTGTAGAAGAAGAGGTTGCAAAAATTTTCGGTATCACAGAAGTGAGCATCAGAAACGCATTGAGGAGACAGTCACATATGCTCGCAAGGGAACTGTTCAATTTCATAGTTGATGGTTACGTCGATGAACAAGGCAAAGCTTATGGCATAGGCATAATACTTTCGCTAGCAAATGCTAGAAAATTGTCCAAAAAGGATGTAAAGAAGATAGTTGAAATGTATAACAACGTTCCAGGGGAAAGAGTTAAAATGTTTTTCAGAGCTAAAATATAATAGAGACTCCTAAAAAAGAAAAGTTTATATACTATCAGTTATCAGTAATGCATCGGTGGTGTGCATGAGGGTGGTGCTGAGTGAGATGGTAAGAAGGATGATTTTCAGAAAAGCGGAGAGATGCTTTGGCTATGACATGATGGAAATGGGTAACGGAGAGTTTCTTGTGTTTACAGGCAGGGGGGCACATAGGGTTAGCGTGCATCTTGTGGGAAATGAACTAGATGTATTCTGTGAATGTAAGGACTTCAGATACGGAGAAAGAATCTGCAGACACATAGCATACGTGCTGAACAGCAAATACGACCCGCATTCTCACAGATTCGATATCCCGAAGCTTTCTGAATACCTCGACAAGGTGGTATCATGACTGAGAAAGTCTGGGTTAGGAGGCTGTGCAAAAGTGTTACGTGGTTCATAGTAATACCTGCTAAACTCAAAGAGTTTTTCAAAGGTGTAGAATATCTCAAGCTGAAGTACTACGAAAATGAGGATAAACTCGTGATTACAATAGCAAACCTATACGATTATGTTTCAGAAACAGAAAATGAGTGGATACGCAGTCTAGGAAAGAGAGTATGTTATTGTAGGGGAGGTTACACATATATGACATTGACGATACCGAGCAAGATTGCAAAAAAGTGGGTTTCTAGAGGTATTCATCATGTGAAAATTGTATTCGATGGTGAAAAGCTGGTTGTATCACCTTTGGTTGTATAGCTCTATGACTGGAAAAAGATTTATCGGGAATATTAGATACGAGGTCAAAAAAGTTAAATTTGAGTGTGACAGACTTGAGGGTGACATCACAATGAGATGCATCAAGTGCAATGCAAAAATTGAAGAATTTATTTGCTTTGATGGTTGTTTTGACAGTATTAAATGCGAAGCGTGCGGTCAGGAGTATCTGTATAAGGTGGTACCTCCGAAGGTGTTCCCAATAAGAGAGTGCAAAATCTCTTTATACACATGGAGATATCTATCAAAAAGGAAGGTGGGAACATGGGGAATGAAAAGGAGGAAGTCAAAATAAAGAAAGAAAGAGAAAGAAGAGAAGATGACAAATTTGAGAAATACCTCGAATCAATTGGGCTATGACAAAAACGCTAGTGCTTGTTTTAGCATCGCTTTCAGCAATATTTTTTGTTTTGAGCGTGCTCTACTACGTGGAGTTGAATATAGTAGTGGAGAACTGGGATTACAGTCCTCAAGGATTTACCCATTCGCTAAACTCGCTTGCAAAAACATTTACAATGTTTGCAGCATCGATCGTAATTTTTGTCTTCCTCTTCCTACTCCTTATACTGTGCATCCTGCTTTCCTTACACAAGTAGTTTTACGAGCTTTTCCACGTGCACAGATCTTGTAGGTAGTACAATGGCGGGATTCTGAGCACACGTCTCGCATAAACGGCTTTTGTTTCGGGCGGATTTGCGATAGTCTCTACAGCTTGTTTTGTCTCACCCGCACGTGCGATCTCTCTTATTTCTAAATATGTATATCTCCAGTACCTCTTAACCTTTACAGGCTGGAGTGAAGTCTCAAAATTCTGTTCTTGCAGTTTTGCGATGTCGCTTGTTTCAACTATCTTCTGCCACAATCCGATGCTGAGTATCCTCGATTTTGGAGTATCGATTGCCTGCTCATAAACTCTCACCCTGTCGTGCATTTCAACCTGCCATCCGAACACGATATAACCGTCTTCAACAAGCTTGCTAATCAAGTATGCTATAAACTTCTTGATAAACGGAGAGGGTTTTGAATCCGTAAACGCCCCTTTCACAGGCATCCAGTAAAGTTTTGACACTCTGCCAAGCCTCTCAAGATATACTTGCTCGGCTAGTGTCTGGAGATCGATAGGTACATTGCTTGTGTAAAACTTAAGCAAACAGTTTCTTATTCTCTCGGCTTTCTTTTGGACCCATTGTTCGTACGTTAAGCCATATCGAAGAGTGTATGACGGTGCTGGTACTGTTACAGCGGTTATTTCTTTCTCTAAACGTTCTAGAGTATTTAAGATATCTACTAATGATTTTCTGATGTTGCTCTCTATCCTATCTGCTACTGCATATACATCTAGTAATGTTAGAACTCTCGTCCTGACAAACCAGTCAATAGCACGGACAGCATCGGCAGAAACTTTGATATAAGTAACAGTTTTCGACAGCATTTCGAGTGAACTGATCACATCGGTAATTGACCTGTAAAACGTGCTTATTTTTGCAATTCGGTCTGCGATTATACTTGTATCTGCAAACGATCTATTAACCAATCTGTTTATCAAATCGTAAACTATCTGCATATCTTGATTCACTAAGCTAACGCCCTTCGCCAATCTGTCCGACGTCACACATGCATCTACTAGAGTGCTGATTTTTCCCCTTACCAACGATATCGCATCAAATGCAGACAATATTTCTGCGAAAGACTTCACGATCGATGCAAACTTTTCAGTCCAGTCATAAGCCCTATGCGTATCTCCAAACAGTTTTTCATACTCTTTACCCGTCTTATCAGAAGCTCTGTAATAGTCTAGAACTGCAATATATGTGTTCTTTACAGCACGATCAGTTACAGTTGTTACATCACTCACGGCTTTCAGACATCTCCTAAACCAAGACACGCTCTCAAGAGTGTAGATAAGCTCTGTAAAAGTTCTAGTTCTGCCCGCATACGTACTCAACAATTCTACAACCTTAGACGTATCTATTACGGGTTTGTTAAAGTATGCACTCCTTGTGTACTGTTCTACTGCTCTCGTAGAGTCTGTTATAGATCTTGTGAATGTTGCGGTCGTTTTTACAGTTTCTGCAGGTTTTGTTATATCGCTAACTTCAACTGTCTGGGATACTGGCGGTCTCCCCCAAACTCCTGACAACCAGAAATGCTTTAATGTTACATGCATTGCCGTGGATCACGGCTTTATATTTTCTACAGAGAAGTAAATTACCGCATTGAACAATCCTGCCCCAGCTGTTCCGTATTGCTGTATTGTAAAGCCCGTGCTCGGCTTTATTATGATCGGCTTTGGCGGTACGAAGTATCTCCAAACATCGCCACCTGTCTCCTCTGGGTTGAGTGTGAAAATTACTAGCGGCGTTCCTGTTACGGTTACAGTAGCACCCGTGGCAGCCGTTATGCCAGACGGAAGTGCTGGGTCATCTGGATCTAACATACCAATTGTCAATGCCGTACCACCCGAAACTGCGGAAGCTCTGTATGCTAGATACTGCATCGCAAAGCCAGTTACTGTACCCGTGGTATGCATAGCTGCGATTATTGCGAGAATCCTGATCCTATATGTAGAACCGTTCCAGATGCTGATGTGGTGCTTGCTTGCAGCAACGGCACTAGCACTAACAGCAACAACGTAGATTGGATTAAGGTATTCTACTGGCTTAGATAGCTGAAACTCTTCATGCACATCTTTAACATTATCATAAAACGTCCTTACTTTCTTTCCCGTCGAGTCAGGGGGTAGCTGGATATAGCTTTCGGGCATAGTGATCCCATGCTATATACATTTCTTATAAATAAATAGTTTACAGTATAGAGAGAGTTTGCGTTTCTGTTCAATCTGTTCAAACTATTAACTATGATCACTTGACACACCCTTTGCGTGCAAGGTGTGTTCAGAGTGAGACCCCCTCATTATTATAGCAACTTCTCGGGTTACTAATTCCTTTTAGTTTATAAGATTATTGCCAGATTATTAATCTTTATCATTATTAATAATGATAGATTTTTCGCCCCCTTAGGAAAAAAGAAAACATAAGGATATTTTAATAAAAAAAGGGAAATTAAAAAGCTTTAAATACTATAAGGAATTAATAACCCGAGATGTTGCTATAATAATGAAAGGGTCTCACTTTGAACACAGGTTGCACGCCCATGACGTGTAACCTGTGCTATTGATAAGTCAAACACACTTTGAACACAATGCTGATATTGTGGGCATGTTATATAGTAAATATGAAACTAAACCTCGGTTGCGGAAATGACATCAGAAGCGGGTATATAAATATCGATGTAAGGAAGACTAGAGCAGAGGTATTACAAGTAGATCTCGAAAAAGAGTTTTTGCGATTCATTCCCGACAATTCGGTCGATGAGTTATTGCTCAAAGACTTTTTAGAACATTTAAGCTGGCGAGTGGTCGAAAATTTTTTGAAAGACTGTTTTAGAGTTCTGAAAAAAGGCGGTAAAATAATTATCCAAGTACCTGATATAGAGGCAATAGTGCAACAAGTAGTCCAAAATCCAAATTACAAGTTTGGCGATTTGGAGGGCTTTAAGGCAATATCATATTGGATATACGGAGCACAAGATTATCCTGAGAATACACATAAGGCTGGATTCACTAGATTAACGTTAAAAAAGTTGTTGGAGCAGGTTGGTTTTGGTATAGTTAAGCTAGAAACAATTGGCACAAACATTTTGTGTGAAGCTACTAAGATTTAGCATAGCATACTAATTTATCATTATCTATAATATTGACCACTACTATTAACAAGAGAAAATAAAACTAACCAATATTATAAACCATGATATTTAATTATTGAACATTAACAACCGAATGATAATTATTTATAATGCGGAAAAGATTGATAACGGATTGTAATTTAACTGATTAAAAATGACAGAATAAAAGATAATGAATAATAATGATTGATGGACAGATTAATATATA
>Ga0078972_1005477_pt1 | contig 32127 bp, 29 predicted proteins | sample YelNatPaOPGAMG01_FD_67568 | JGI IMG/M metagenome (GOLD analysis project Ga0078972, IMG submission 67568) | Hot spring thermophilic microbial communities from Obsidian Pool, Yellowstone National Park, USA - OP-RAMG-01 (SPADES assembly) (version 2) | ecosystem: Environmental > Aquatic > Thermal...
TATTATTTGTCTGTTCAACTACAATACTATATGCCCTACGGGCAAATGGCATTGTACCTTGAAAAACCATATCGGGACAAATCGATACTCTCATTGAAAAAAGCACATAGGTCACTCATAATATGTACCGGATAACATACACCTCCCGGCATCCAAACACACAGAAAACCTCCTGCTTAGATGGATCAGGAGCAGCGAAAGTTATACGATATTATCCAAAAATATTTTTAGGGTGACCCAACGCTGAAAACAGGAACTTATACCTCCTGAAATAAAATCAACAGAAAAAAAACAGGATTGACAGTAAGTTGTATAAAAAACCAGTAAAAGGCTGTAAAAGGATTTTCTTTGTCCTCAAATAATAAACCGGAGGCTATTGGTTAATTTCAAACAGGTAATTTATAGTCGTAATTTCCGGATAAATCTTTAAAAATAATTTAACATCTGAAAGTTTTTGTAATTTTATTGTACAGGTACTGTTATAAAAATTGAATTCAAATAGAGGCTTATGGAAGAAAAAGTACTTTATAAAATTCAGGTCTCCGGGTATGTTCAGGGAGTTGGTTTCAGGTACTGCTCCGTAAGGGAAGCGAAACGGCTGGGTATTACCGGATACGTGAAAAATATGTCTGATGGCACTGTTTATATTGAAGCCGAGGGTGGAAAGGAACAACTCGAAGCTTTTGTAAAATGGTGCAATGAAGGACCAGGTTATGTCGAATCAGTAAAAGTCAGTTCCTGGGCTCCTGTTGGCTATAAGGATTTCAGAATAAATTACTGATTCCGCATGGTCAGTATATCTTTAAGTCTTTCGGCATTTTTTACTGCATATCCGTGAAAATCATTGTTGAAAAAAATCCATATTTCTTTTTCCTCATTCAACCATTGTTGTATTTTTTCTGCATACTGGAACAAGACATCATCTCCATAATCTGAAGCATACAGGTGTTCGCGCCCGTGAAATCTGATAAAGACAAAACTGGCAGTAACTGCTTCATAATAAGGATAACGATTACCGGAGTCGGCAATGACAAATGCAATATCATGCTTGTTCAGAAGACTGAAGAAATTATCGTTTATCCACGACCTGTTTCTTACTTCCACCGCAAACCTGTAATCCGTATATTGTTCGGTCAGCATACAAAGAAATCCTGAAAAAAGCGGTTCGTCATAACTGAGTCCCGGAGGAAGTTGAATAAGCACCGGCCCAATTTTAGGCTTCAGTTTCCTGAATACATCAAAAAACTTCTTCACCGGTTCTTCGGAATTTGAAAGCTTAAGCTCGTGAGTTACATAGCGGCTGAATTTTGGGCAGAAAATGAATGAATCAGGCGTCCTGCGAACCCATCCTGTGACAGTGGAACTCAGGGGTAGATGGTAAAAGCTTGAATTCAGTTCAACACACGAAAACTTTGAGGAGTAAAACTCAAGGTATCTTTCGGGCTTTACATTTTCAGGATAAAAAATTCCTGACCAGTGTTTATAACTCCACCCAGATGTTCCTATATGAACAGAAATGTCCATTTATATTATTTCCTTTTAACCGGATTTTCCAGAAATTTTTTGGTAAATTTAATTCTCTTTAATATTGTAAATAACTGAGAATAAAAAAATATTGTAAGTTGACGCTGAAGAAAACGAAGTTAATTTATATTTTTTCAGGCTGTGATATCTGCGGTTGATGTTTACTATAACGATAATTCATGTGCTGTAGCAGTGGCTGTAGTGTTTTCGTCATTTTCCGACAAGGAACCTTACGCTGTATATATTAAGAAAATTACAGCTGTTGCGGAATATATTTCCGGAGAATTCTATAAAAGGGAATTGCCATGTATTCTGGCTGTTCTTGGCGGGATAAAAGAGGGAATTGACACTGTAATTATTGACGGATATGTTGACCCCGGGAATAAACCGGGCCTTGGACGCCATCTCTGGGAGGCAATGGCGGGAAAAATAACCGTAATAGGTGTAGCAAAAAACTATTTTCATGGTACTGATGCCATAAAAATTTTCCGGAAAGGGAGCCGTCGGCCGCTATATGTAACTTCTGCAGGTATAGATGCAGTTGTTGCAGGAGATATGATTAAAAATATGTATGGGAAATACAGAATGCCGGATCTTCTGAAAATTGCTGATACAATAAGCCGCACCGGCAATAAAGGGCAAATAAGGAGCGATTATTCAGGATGATTTAATCTGCCTAAGTATTAATACATTTAAAAATAATTAATAACCGATAATATACAACTGTAATGAAAATAAACAATACGGCCGGTGAAAAACTGCAAAAAACCCTGCCTTTTCTGAAATGGTTAAAAGAATATTCGCTCAGGCTTCTGGGTTATGATGCAGTATCAGGCCTGACACTGGCAGCGTATGCTATACCTGTTTCTCTTGCTTATGCAACTCTTGCAGGATTACCTCCCCAGTATGGGCTTTACGGGTATCTTATAGGAGGGGTGTTTTATGCAATGTTTGGAACAGGCAAACAGCTTGCGGTTGGTCCCACTTCAGCAATATCAATGCTTATAGGGGTTACTCTTGCCGATATGGCAAATGGCAATGTGCAGAGATGGGTGGAACTGGCTTCACTTTCGGCGTTTATTTTTGCGTGCATAAGCATTCTTGCATATATCCTGCATCTGAGCAGCATCATAAATTTTATCAGCGAGATTGTCCTTACGGGATTTAAGGCCGGTGCCGCCATAGCAATTGCCCTCACACAGCTGCCGAAATTATTTGGTGTAACCGGTGGAGGTGAAAGCTCCTATGAAAGGTTCATAACGCTTATATTGCAAATACCAGAAACAAATATACCTGTTCTGGTTTTTGGCATTACAGCTATTGCACTTATGATTGCCGGCAACAGATTCTTTCCAGGTAAACCTGTGGCAATTATTATTGTCGCCCTGTCAGTAGCAGTAATGACTTTTACACCTCTGGGACAAATGAAATTCAGTACGGTAGGGGTCATTCCGGGTGAACTTCCACATTTTCGCGTTCCTCCGTTGAACATGGATGATATAAGCAGAATAATACCTCTGGCTTTTGCATGTTTTCTTCTGGCATATATTGAAAGTGTTTCAGCTGCTAAAACTTTGGCTCAGAAGAATGGATATGAAATTGATGCAAGGCAGGAACTTCTTGCACTTGGAGTTGCCAACCTTGCCACTTCACTGGGTCAGGGATATCCTGTAAGTGGTGGATTATCACAATCAGCAGTAAATGAAAAAGCCGGTGCCCGAACACCTGTTTCGCTAATTTTTGCATCTGCTGTTATTGCTTTATGTCTTATGTTTCTTACCGGGTTGCTCAGAAACCTTCCGACAGTCATTCTGGCTTCAATTGTAATTGTTGCAATAAAAGGACTTGTTGACATAAAGGAGATGAAGCGGCTATTTAAAATAAACCGTTTTGACTTTATTATTGCAATGACAGCATTAGTATGTGTAATTGTTTTTGGAATACTTAAAGGAGTCCTTATTTCAGCTCTCTTTTCCCTGACACTTATTATAAGAAATGTATCCAATCCTCATGTGGCATTTCTGGGCAGGATTCCCGGAACCAACCGTTACACTGATATCAAACGGCATCCTGATAATGAATTACTTCCGGGGGTACTGATGTTCAGGGTTGAAGCAACACTTGTCTATTTTAATGTAGCTACAGTGTACAATAGAGTATGGGCCAAAATACTTGAGATGGGGCCATCTCTCAAGGTGGTGATTTTTGATCTGAGTACTTCAGCCACTATAGATTCCAGCGGTGCAAGGATGATAAAAAAGCTGTACGAAAACCTTAAAGCGAAAGGGATTGATTTTAAGGTTGCTGAAGCCCATTCTGAAGTGCGTGATATTCTGAGACTTGAAGAGGTTGAGCACCTACTCGGGCATGTAAGCAGGCGCGATACACTTCACGATGTGGTGGTAACTGCAATAGGCGAAAGGGAACCTGATATCAAGAAAGCACCGGTAAAGCCTAAAACTGTGCTCCCGCCTGAAATAATTGCACAGATTGTTCTTGGGAACAACTATTTTACACAAACGCACCCCCGCGAATATTTTGAAAGTTTCAAATATGACCAGAAACCTTTTCTCACTCTTGTTACCTGCTCCGACTCAAGGGTTCCATTAAATGCTCTTATGCCAGATACATCGAACAAGGTTTTCTCGATACAAAATATCGGTAATCAGATTTTATCCACCGAAGGATCAGTTGACTATGGGATTTATCATCTCAGGACCCCGATGCTTTTCTTTCTTGGGCACTCTGACTGCGGTGCTATTAAGGCTTATCTTAAGGGCTTTGAACAGGAATCAGATGGTATTAAACACGAACTTGATTTTCTACAGCCAATGATCAGGGAACAGTCAGATGCACAGAATTTTGAAAGGCTTCATACCCGTATTATTGAGAAAAATCTTGATTATCAGGTTAATATTGCATGGAAAAAATACAGGAGTCTCATAGAATCAGGAGCTCTTACAGTTATGGCAGGATATTACGATTTCAGAGGTGAATATGGCAAGGGAATGGGCGATATTGTTATTGTAAATGTAAACAGGATAAAAGATACCCAAGAATTGCGGAGGCTTCCCCTGTTTGAAATTTTATCTGATTCACAGAAGGAGCTTCATATCGGCCGTTTACAGGAAGGGAAAGGATTATGACCGGCATTCTGGGTGCGACAATGATGTTTCAACAATATTTAATTGTGGATTATATCAGGGTGTATCAATAAAATCATTCTCCTCATCTGCAGTAACAAAGGAACTTTCGTCTTCCGGAAGCAGCCGTGACCTGGAGTAAACGGGATGTCTTGCAGCAGCCATCATAACAATCCTTTTTGCCATTAGACCGTATGAATAATTGCCAATCTGTGCAGCCATGGCAAAACTGGTATCTACCGTTATATCATTGTTGGGATTAATATCGAGTAGATAGAATTTTCCGTTATAAAGGCGGAAATCGAAGCGGGCATAATCAGTGCAACCGAATACCCTGAATGCTGCAAGAGCCTCCCGCTCAAGCTTTTTAAGAAGTATGGTATCAAGATAAGCTGGTACCCTTGCTTCAATTTTTTCGTAATGTTCGGAACCGGGAGTAAATTTTGAATCGTAAGTGCAGAGTTTTCTCCGTACTTCATGAAAAGCTGAAAAATCCATTTCCACAGGAGGCAACATTTCAGGCGGATTATTATTCCAGACTGAAACATGAAATTCCCGTCCGCTAATGAATTCCTCAACCAGAGCAAGTTGTTCCAGTTCATTGTTCACTAATCTGATCTGTTTCTGAAGCGATGCTGTGTCATAAACCACTGATTTTTCAGAGAGGGTCAGACTGCAATGTCCGTATGAAGGTTTGACAATGGCAGGGAAAAGATACCAGTCGGCTGCTTCTTCCGGAGTCATCAGAGCGCCAAAAGGAACTGTAACACCAAATGAAGCAAGAATTTCTTTTACCTTCTGCTTGTAATAACTGAGTTCAAGAACATGAGGTTTGTTCCCGGTATAAGTAAATCCCATGTAATCGAGTATTTCAGCAACCATTTTTTCACTGTTCGGAACACCGGGTACGGATTCACACAAATTAAATACAATAATGTCGTCAGGATTATATTTTTTCAGAATTTGTTCCAGAAAAGAATTGTTTACTTCTTCAACATATGTTTCAATACCTTCGTTTTTGAGAGACTCGTCGAGAATTCTCATGTATTTGCGGGCTTCCTTTATTTCAGATTTATCCCAGCAAGGATCTACATTATGTATTAAAAGAACCTTCACAATTGACACTTTTTCACGAAACTAAAATATCATGTATGAAAAAAGAATATTTGGTTTGAAAAGTTGTCAACAATAGTGCAATTGTTATTCACAAAATTTAATAACTAAATAAATAGTTAGAAAATGTTATCCACTTGGTCTATCTGAAATGTTTTGTAATTTGGACATCCTGTCAATTAAAAAACGACCACCCTGAGCGAAGCCGGAGGGTGGTCGTTAAGGTTGCTCCGTCAGGGCTCGAACCTGAACTTTTCTGATCCAGAGTCAGACGTGTTGCCAGTTACACCACGGAGCAATAAATTCAGACTGCAAATATATAGAAAAATGTTCTATGGATGCAAAATAAAAAGGGGAGCAATTTTATACTCCCCTTTTATCAGCGATTGTTTATCAGGGTAAAGTATAATAAACTGTCAGCATTGGACGCAAGGCTATATTGGGATGATCACTTGAAGCAAACCTGAATCCCGGGAATTTATCTTCGGGTATTAGTTTGAATTTAAAACCATGCTCAGGCAGGATTGTTTGAAATTTTATTCCAGGCATCTTTTAGCTGGACAGTCTGGTTAAAGATCAGATTATTTTCAGTTGAATCGGGGTCGACGCAAAAGTATCCAACTCTCTGGAACTGGAATTTATCCAGTGGGCGGGCGTTTCTGAGAGATGGTTCGACCTTGGAGTCTTTAATAATTCTAAGTGAATTGGGATTCAGAAATTCCTTGAAATCCCTGTCTTTCTGACCAAGCGGATCTTCATGGTTGAAGAGTCTGTCGTAAAGCCGTACTTCGGCATTAATGGCATGCTTTGCCGAGACCCAGTGAAGGGTTGTTTTTACCTTCCGGTTAGCAGCCGATCCTCCGCTTCGTGTTTCCGGACTATAAGAACAATATACTTCCTCTACTTCACCTGTTAAATCATTCTTTTTAAACCCTTCACATCTTATTATATATGCACCTTTCAGCCTTACCTCGTTTCCGGGGAAGAGTCTGAAAAACTTCGGTGGAGGAGAAATCATAAAATCATCATGGTCGATATAGAGTTCCCTGCAGAACGGCACTTTACGGGTGCCCATACTTTCGTCCTCAGGGTTATTAATCAGTTCAACCTCTTCTGTTTCATCTTCAGGATAGTTGGTGATAATTACCTTAAGTGGCTTAAGCACACCAAAAACCCGTGGTGCCCTGACGTTAAGATCTTCTCTGACTGCATGTTCAAGTAGGGAGATATCGTTTATTGCCTCAAATTTTGTATATCCGATGAGGTCAATGAATTTCTTTATTGATTCTGGAGTATATCCGCGTCTTCGCAAGCCACAAAGTGTTGGCATTCTGGGATCATCCCAACCCGATACGTAACCTCCCTGTACCAGTTCAAGAAGTTTTCTTTTGCTCATCACGGTATAGGTAAGGTTAAGCCGGTTGAATTCAATTTGCCGTGGGCGGTAATCCCCTGTTTTAAGCTGATCAATGAACCAGTCGTACAGAGGCCTGTGTACCTCAAATTCAAGTGTGCAGAGAGAATGTGTTACACCTTCAAAATAATCGCACTGTCCGTGGGCAAAATCGTAGAGAGGATAGACATTCCATTTTGTACCTGTCCGGTGGTGAGGTGTTTTGAGTATCCGGTAGATAACAGGGTCGCGCATGTGCATATTAGGTGAGGACATATCAATTTTTGCGCGCAGGACCCGGCTTCCTTCTTCAAACTCGCCTCTGTTCATCCTTTCAAAAAGGTCAAGATTTTCCTCAGCGGAACGGTTCCGGTATGGACTTTCCGTTCCCGGACGTGAAGGAGTACCCCTCTGTTCCGAAATAACCTCTGATGGTTGGTCGTCAACATACGCAAGCCCTCTTTTTATCAGATCTTTTGCAAATTTGTACAGCCTGTCGAAATAATCTGAAGCATAATATTCCCTGTCGCCCCAGTTAAAACCCAGCCAGCGGATATCTTCTCTGATTGAATCAACATATTCCACATCTTCGGTTTCAGGATTGGTGTCGTCGAACCGCAAATTACATACACCTCCGTATTTTTCAGCCATACCAAAATCGATACAGATTGCCTTGGCATGGCCAATATGCAGGTAGCCGTTTGGTTCAGGAGGAAAGCGGGTAATAATCTTTCCTCCGTTCCGCCCCTCTTTTATGTCATCAATAATAATCTGTTCAATAAAACTGACTGTCTGTCTGCATTCTTCTGTAGTTCTGGATATATCTTCTCTCATCCGCGGTAGTATTTAAGACTACAAAAATAGGATAAATTTGCTGAAGGATGCAAGATGCAATGGCAGGACTGTTTTTTCCCGGAATTGATTATTTTTATCTGGGATTATATCTGCCCCTTTCCGGATTACAGGAGAGTGTAGCTTCGCCCCGTAAAAAGGGAAACGGAAAAAGGGGGCGGTAAATTGAAAGTTACTGATATTGAAATAAATATGGGACAGATTAAGATAGAAGGAATGGAATTTTACTCTTTTCATGGGCATTATCCTGAGGAGCAGATTGTTGGAAGCAGGTTTATGGTTGACCTTGTCATTGAGACAGATCTGAGCCGGGCATCTATAAGCGATAATCTTAATGATTCGGTGGATTACCAGAAGGCTTATGAGATTGTCAGAGAGCAGATGGAGAAAAAGTCATATTTGTTGGAAAATATAGCAGGAAGGATACTGGATGCACTTTTTGCGGGGCTTGATGGTATAACTGGTGCAACTGTAAAAGTATCGAAATTGAATCCTCCTGTTGGAGGAAAAACCGGAGCTGTGAGTGTTGTTATGACCAGGAAGAAGGATTTCAAGTCAGGTATCCGCTTAGAGCAGTAAGATTTTCAATAATCTGATTACCTTTGCAGCAAAACGATTATTATGCACGTAAATCTCGTTGAGATTGCAGCAGCGTTTATGGTTTTATTTGCCATAATTGACATAACCGGGTCAATACCGATTATTCTTGATATAAAATCAAAGACCGGTAATGTGGAACCGCTTAAAACTACACTTGTAGCTTTGGCGATTTTTCTCGCTTTCCTTTTTATCGGAAGTCCCTTGCTCGGAATCTTCGGGATTGATGTTTCCTCTTTTGCAATTGCCGGTTCATTTATAATATTTCTTATTGGAATGGAGATGGTACTTGGAATTGAAATATTCAGGTACCATTCCAAAGGCGATGGTTCAATAGTGCCGATTGCATTTCCGCTGATTGCAGGTGCAGGGTCAATAACCACTATACTATCCATTAAGGCAGAATATCAGACAATAAATATTTTCATTGCCCTGTTGCTGAACATGATAATTGTTTACCTGGTATTAAGGCTTACAAGCTGGTTTGAGAAGATACTCGGACAGGGAGGTCTTCTGATTCTTAAGAAATTTTTCGGCGTTATTCTGCTCGCCATTGCGGTGAGGCTCTTTCTCAGCAATACAGGAATAGTTCTTCCGAATGCCAGGTGAAGTAATTATTTATACCGACGGCGCCGCAAGCGGCAATCCCGGGCCGGGGGGCTATGGCACAATCCTTATTTACGGTAATCACCGGCTTGAACTTTCAGCAGGTTACCGCCTTACGACCAATAACCGGATGGAACTGATGGCTGTGATAGCAGGGCTGGAGGCTCTTAAAAAACCCGGGTGCGATGTGGTGATTTATACCGATTCAAAATATGTCGCCGATGCGGTGGAAAAAGGATGGCTCTTTTCATGGGAGTCGAAACATTTCAGAAAGAAAAAAAACCCGGATCTCTGGCTCAGGTTTCTTCAGCTTTACCGTCAACACAATGTGAAGATTGTATGGATTAAAGGGCATAACAACAATCCGGAAAATGAAAAATGCGACAGGTTGGCTGTGGAAGCATCAAGGGGAGATAAACTTCTGGAAGATACAGGTTACAACCCCATCGAAGATAATATTTTGGAAATGTAAAAATTATATAAACCTTCCCAGTATTTGTCAGGAAATTTTGCAATTATTGCAGAGGATAAAGGTTTTTAGAAGAATTATTTATAATTTTATACCATAAATCATTAAACATCATAAATCTGAAATGGCCCGCCTGTATATAGAACCAACCAGAATAACACCTGAGATAGTTTTTTCTCCTGAGGAAAATATCTTTGTTGTCAGGGGTAATTCCTCGCCTGAAGATGTCAGAACCCTGTATTTCCCTGTTATTGAATGGATTGAAATATTTGTCGGTGATGTACTTGATGGTGAGTATAAATTTACAGCTATTAATCCTCTTAGGTTTCAGTTTGACCTTCACTATTTCAATTCCTCATCGGCCAAATTTATTTTTGATATTTTGACGGAATTGAAGAAACTGAAGATGAATAATATTCCGGTTGAAATTGAGTGGATTTACGACCCTGATGATATTGATCAGAAAGAGGCAGGTGAAAAAATGTCAGAACTGGCAGAAATAGCTTTCAGTTATATTGCTGTTAAACAGGGATAAAAATGCAGGGACAGGGAAAACTCTATGAACTTCTCAAAAAACTCTCCATTCCCTTTGATTATTACGAACATCCTCCGGTAGCAACAATTGAGGATGCAAAAATTTACTGGAAGGAAATTGATTCAGGGAAATGCAAAAACATTTTTTTCCGCAATCATAAAGGCAACAGGCATTATCTTGTGCTGCTTGAACATCTTCGCCAGCTTGATATTCACGATCTTGAAAAGAGGCTTAAACAGGGGAAGCTTACTTTTGCTTCCGACAGCAGGCTGAGAAAATATCTTGGTGTTGAACCCGGTGCTGTTTCTCCGTTCGGATTAATCAATGATGAAACACACCATGTTCATGTTTTTATTGATGAAAAACTGGATGAGTTTGAAAAGCTATGTTTTCATCCGAATGTAAATACAGCAACACTGGTAATAAAAAAATATGATCTGATAAAATTTATCAGTTATCTGGGCAACACTTACGAGTTTATTAAAATGTACGACTGATATTTCCCGGATTATTTTGAAGCTCTTTTATACACAGGCTGTTTCCATGGTTCAGCAGGTTCATATTTGCTCATGCAAGCCCATCTTATTCCCCGCTTTTGTATTTCAAGTGCCTGAGGGACATTAAAATCGGCTGCAACATGTCCAAGTGAGGAATAGAAGACTCTTCCGCTGCCGTACATCTTTTTCCACACCACAGGTACCACATTGCCTCCTATCCATGAAGCATATTTGTCGGTAAATGTGGTAGTTGCCAGCACCTTATTGTTAGGGTCAACATGAACATAATATTGTTCCGAGTGCATGTCGAAATCGGTAAGTCCTGCCGTGACGGGATCTTTTTTGTCAATTATGTTTACACGGTAATCTATCACACCTCCGGGATGTGCAACCCACTGACCTCCAACCATAAACTGGTATTCGGTGTTATTTCGGAATGAATCGCCCAGTCCGCCGTGCCAGCCTGCTATTCCCACCCCGCTTTTTACCGCTTCAAGAAGTGCTTTTTCCTGTGCAGAGGTTATCTGGCCCATGGTCCATACCTGGATAATCAGATCAAGTTCTTTGAGATTCATGTTAATGTAGGAATCAAGTGAATTGGAAACTGTTACCAAGGCTCCTTCCGATTCCATCCATGGTACAAAAACATCCCTGCACTTGTCTGGTTGGTGGCCCATCCATCCACCCCAGACAAAAAGCACTTTTTTACCCTTCAGCACTGAATCTGACGGGCTTTTTTGTGGAATTCCGTAAAAACCGGGAGCAACTGCACCGGCAGCGGCTATAACGGCACTTTTCTTTAAAAATGAACGTCTGGTTGTCATAAATTTTTAGTTTGAGGCTAAGGTAAAAAAAATTATTATTAAACCAGTTACTAACAATGTTTTATTTACAATAATTAACAAAAAGTAAGTCAATGATTTAAAGTTTAAATTCATTCTAAATAATTCTTTTTTTGCATCATTCCGGCGGCTATTGCGTCTTTATTGTGAAAAAAGATTATCCGATGAAAAGAATTTTGATACTGGCTCTGGCTGTAATTATTACTGCAGGTTCGTTTCAGGGGCAGGAAAACCAGCCGGAGGTAAAGAAAAGGTATAATGCGGTTTACATTGAGAAGGCTCCGGTGATTGACGGGGTTCTGAATGAGGAAATATGGAATAGGGGAGTTTGGCTCGATGATTTCATTCAGCATGAACCTTATAACGGACGACCTGCTACTCAGAGGACAGAGTTCAAGATTTTGTTCGACGATGATAACCTTTATGTGGGGATCATAGCCTATGACTCCAGGCCCGACAGCATTGTATGCAGACTTACACGGAGAGATCATGTCGACGGCGACTTTGTGGGAGTTATCATTGACAGTTATCATGACCTGAGAACAGGATTCCTTTTCGGGGTCAGTGCATCAGGTGTCAGGTACGATATCCTTTTTTCAGGTGATGGCGATAGTGAAGACCCGTCGTGGGATCCAAACTGGTGGACAAAAACATCAATCAACAAAGAAGGATGGGTTGCCGAGATGAAGATTCCTTTCAGCCAGCTGAGGTTTGAAAAAAATTCGGGAGATGTATGGGGGCTGCAGGTAGCAAGGGTTATTTACAGGAATAATGAAACTACTTTCTGGCAGCATATACCAAAGGATGCCCCTGGTTTTATACATTTGATTGGAGAGATGAGCGGGCTTGAAAAGATAAAACCGCGGAAAATTTTCGATATAACGCCCTACGGAGTTGCAAAAGCCGAAACATTCAAAGCCGAACCTAACAATCCTTTTATGAAAAGCGGAAAGCGATACGGGATCAATGGGGGTATTGATGCAAAGATAGGGGTTACCAACAATATTACGATGGACCTCACCGTCAATCCCGATTTCGGCCAGGTTGAAGCCGACCCTTCTGAAGTAAACCTTACTGCATATGAGACATTCTTTCGCGAAAAGAGACCGTTTTTCATAGAAGGAAACAATATAACCAATTTCGGCCTCGGCCTTGGCGACGGCGATATAGGTAATGACAATCTCTTTTATTCAAGAAGAATTGGCCGGAGGCCGCAGGGCTACCCTGATCTTAAAGATGGATGGAATGCCGATGTTCCAACTGCCACCACCATTCTCGGGGCGGCAAAGCTTACGGGCAAAACACAGAACGGCCTTTCGGTAGGCTTTGTCGAAGCTGTCACTGCCGAGGAAAAAGCTGAAATAGACACGGCAGGCAGCTCAAGAATATATGATCCGGTTGAACCTCTTACCAACTATTTTGTGGGAAGAGTGCAGAAAGATATTAATGAAGGCAATACCATTATCGGCGGTATTTTTACAAGCACCAACCGCCGCCTGAATGAAAACCTTGCCTCTTTCATGCATAAAAACGCCTTTACCGGAGGCATTGATTTCACACAGTATTTTAAAAAGAAAAGCTGGATGCTCAATATCAATTCGGCATTCAGCAATGTGTCGGGCACAAAGGAAGCTATTGAACTGACTCAAAAGTCTTCGGCACGTTATTATCAGCGACCCGATAATGATTATGTGAAATTTGATCCTGAGCGTACTTCACTTTTCGGCTCAGGTGGAAGAATGTATGTTGGGAAGCTTGACGGACACTGGAATTTTATGGGTGCGGTCATCTGGAAAACCCCCGGCTTTGAGACAAACGACATGGGGTACATCAGGGAAGCTGACCAGGTGCTGTCGGTGCTGTGGGCAGGATACAACCAGTGGGAACCCAAAGGAATTTACCGCAGATACAGGATCAACGGTGACATATATTTTATGAATAATTTTGGTGGCGACTGGCTGATGAAAGGCCTTGAATGGAATGCAAACATGACCTTCAAAAATTTTTGGAACGCATGGGCGGGAGGAAATATCAGTACTTCACAGCTTTCAACAGGTATACTTCGGGGCGGACCTGCGATGAAACTCCCGGGAAACCTTTCAATGCGACTGGGTTTTTCATCCGACAGCCGGAAAAAAGTTGTAATGGAGGTTTATGCAAATAAAAATACCGGACTTGAAAGAAATTCCTCAAGCTGGTACCTGAATGCCGACCTTTCGGTTAAGCCGGTCAATTACCTGCAAATGTCGTTCAGTCAGTCGTATAACCCATCATTTACAGAAATGCAGTACGTAACAAAACAGACTTTCGGCGGCGAACCAAGATATGTTTTTGCCCGTATCGACCGGAAAACCCTGAGCGCCTCACTGAGAGTGAATGTGAACCTTACGCCCGATCTTACGGTTCAGTACTGGGGTCAGCCATTCATTGCAACAGGAAAATACAGCGAGTATAAATATATAACCGTTCCGATGGCTGATAAATATGAAGAGAGATTCCATATCTATACGCCGGAACAATTAAGCTATACTGACGGAGATTTTATGGTAGATGAAGATAGGGACGGTACAACTGACTACAGTTTCGGAAAGGGTGACTTCAACGTTAAGGAGTTTCTCTCAAACCTGGTTGTAAGATGGGAGTTCAACCCGGGCTCATCGGTTTACCTGGTCTGGAGCCAGTCGCGAAGCTGTTTTAACGATTCCGGCCGGATGGAAGTATTCAACGATCTGGGCGACCTTTTCAACTGCAAAGACAATAAACCACATAATGTTTTCCTTGTTAAATTCAGTTACAGGTTTAGTTTAAGGTAGAAAACTGTTCCCGGGAAAAATCTGCGAAATCAGCGCTTTTTGCGGGTAACAAATTCAAGCCTGCTTTCACTGGAAGCAGGCTTTTTTAATAAAAGTACATATCTTTTTGTAATTTTACGGAATAATATGGTATATGTATGAAGATGCCAATCCTCCATTTAATAACCTAACATAACGGTATTATGAAGACAGGACGTTTTTTACTGTTTGCAATTCCGGTTATGATTTTTTTCTCCTCATGCAAAAAAATTCATTATCATAAGCTTGTTGAAGCGGAGGGCTTTAAGGACAAGGGGGGATGGGTGGTTGATCCACAGTTTGTTGAACAGATGGGATCACCTTATCTGCTTGCCCACGGATTGGGTATACCGGTTGAAAATGCAAAAACGGAATTTGATCTGCCTTCAGGGGGGAGGTTTCATATATGGGTGAGAACAAAAAACTGGGCTCCCGGCAGTTGGGAAGCGCCCGGAAGATTTAAACTGATTGTAAACGGGAAGGAACTGAAAACGGTACTGGGTACTGTGAAGGGCTGGCAATGGCAATATGCCGGGGTTGTGTCATGCCGTGAAGTAAAATGCCTTGTTGAACTGAAAGATATTACCGGTTTTGACGGCAGATGCGATGCAATTTATTTCAGCACACTAAAGGAGGCGCCCCCTGCTGATCCTGAAGAACTTCTCAGCTGGCGGAGAAAATTACTTAATGACGGGGATAAACCATCAAAAACAGAAACATTTGATCTTGTGGTAGTTGGCGGAGGAATTGCAGGATGTGCGGCTTCCATTGCAGCTGCTGAACAGGGATTAAAGGTGGCACTTATTCACGACCGCCCGGTACTTGGCGGCAATGCGAGCAGTGAGATCAGGGTGCACACAGAAGGAATAACATGGAAAGCAGACCGGATACTAAGGATGCTCAATACGGTATGGTGGCCAAATGGATCTCCTGATGCAGTTTATGACGATAAAAAGCGTCATGAGAATATGTCAAAATATGATAATATCTCAATCTTTCTTAACTGGAGAGCCTTTAATACAGATGTTATCTCCGGTTCGATAATATCTGTTGATGCACGGCACACTTCCACCGGGGAAACAATGAGATTCGCCGCCCCGTTATTTGCCGATTGCACCGGCGACGGCTGGATAGGATACTGGTCGGGTGCGGAATATATGTATGGCAGGGAGGATTCTTCGAAGTACCATGAAAACTGGGATCTGCACGGAGAATTATGGAGTCCGGCAAAGGCTGACGGCAGGGTTATGGGTTCATCGGTACTGTGGAGGACGGTTGATGCCGGCAAACCTGTTGATTTTCCTGAGGTGCCGTGGGCAAAAGAGGTAGCAGGGGATTATTCTGCCACCATGGGAACATGGAAATGGGAGTTTTCAGGAAATGATCTTCATCAGGTTGACGATGCCGAAGAGATACGTGATCACATGCTCAGAGCCATTTATGGTTCATTTGCGAATGCCAAAAAAGATACGGCAAACAGGAATATTGCCCTGGAATGGGTTTCGTACCTTGTTGGGAAGAGGGAGTCGCGCAGGCTTACCGGCGATTATGTATATACATTTATGGATGAAAAACTGATGAGGGAGTTTCCGGATGCTGTTGTTATGGAGAAAAGGGACATTGATGTTCATTATCAGCAGAATCTTATTGATCCGTCTAAGCCTGATTTTCTCTCCGAAGCGCTTTTCTATAAAGTCGATCATTATTATATTCCTTATCGCACTCTTTATTCGAGGAATATCAGGAATCTGTTTATGGCCGGCAGGTGTTTCAGCTCTTCACATGTCGGGCTGGGCGGTCCGAGGGTGATGAACACAACCGGGCAGATGGGAGTTGCTGTCGGGTATGCAGCATCGTTGTGCAGAAAATACAACACTGATCCCCGCGGGGTTTACCTGAATCACATTGATGAGTTGAAGAAGCTGATAGATGATTGCAGCAGGTAATAAGATGTGGTTCATAGACGGACGTTGAGGTATTAAAAAAATTATTAATTTTGCATCTGGAAATTTATGGTCGGTTGACCGAGTGGCCAGGTAGCGGTCTGCAAAACCGTTTACGGCGGTTCGACTCCGCCACCGACCTCAGCAAAAAACCCCGTCATTTTTATGACGGGGTTTTATCTTTTGATTAAACAGTTTTAAAGTTCCCTGATTTTTATGTTCCTGAACCATATTCCGTAACCGTGATCCTGAAGGCCAATGTATCCTTCCTTAGGAATACCCTTAATAAAGCCCGGGAAATTTTTGAACTTGCTGTTCTGAACCATCTCATCCCATTTGGGCGTCCATAGTTCGTATTCAACAACCTTAACGCCGTTTTGGGTGTGGGTTACCTTTCCGTCTTTCACCCTGATAACGATATTGTTCCATTCGCCTGCGGGCTTGCATGTTTTTGGATCGGCCGGCAGCATGTCGTAAAGCGATCCTGCCAGATGGCTGGCAACCTTATTATCGGTGGCATCGGCATTGTCGAGTATCTGCACTTCGGGTGAAGAGGCGTAGATTGCCTGCCCGGGAGTCTCCTTTACATAATAAAAAATTCCGGAGTTGCCCATTTTTTCTGTTTTCCAATCGAGAGATAATTCAAAGTTTCTGAACTTTTTTGCAGCATAAATGATATCGCCGCCCGAACCCTGACCGGGTTTCTTTCCCTCGCCTGTAAAGACTTTCATGGCATTCTCTTCAATCTTCCAGTTGGCAGGCATTGCGGTTCCGTTATATTGCCTCCAGCCGGTGAAATCCTTCCCGTTGAAAAGAAGAACCCAGCCTTCCTTTTTTTCTTTTTCTGAGAGCTGATTAACTGCCTGTGAAAAGACAGGCGCAACGAATAATACCATTAAAAGAAATGGTAATACATTGAAGATTAATTTTCTTCTCATGGTTATTGTTTTTTAATTTGTTAAACATGGTAAATTTTTTTACAAATTTAATTTTTCGCTCCGGTTTTTATCAGCCTAAAATGAAATATCTTCTCTTCAGGGAGTTTTTAGGTTTATAAGGTGCTGAAGAAATGAGGGCCGGAAGGATTGTAAATAATGTTCAGTGCGCCGGGAACAACTTTTACATCAAATTTCTCCGCAAAAAAGAGTTCACCGTCAAGATGATACGGAACTTTTTCTCCGAATTCAAGCTGTAGATGTGATGACTTGTAATAGTTTATTCTTTTGTCTTTTATATGTTCTCCTTTCGGAACCATTGTGAGGATTCTCAGCCTTTGCAACAAACCCAGCTTTTTAATGCTGCATATATCAAGCAAACCGTCATTTGCAACGGCTCCAGGCGTAAGGTAGAAACCGCCGGCGAATCTTCTTCCGATTGCGATGGTGTTAATGAAACAATCCGTAACGGTTTTGTTGCCATTGTTATAAACAATCATCTTCCGCTCTTTATAGAAAAGAATTGTCTTAAGGATGTGCCAGATGTACTTCTTTTTACTACCGGGTTTTACTTCGCCTTCGGGTGTATAATTTTCAGATGCAACTTTCGCATCAAAGCCGAGTCCCATTCCGTTAAAGAAGAGGCGGCCGTTGCAGTTTCCTGCATCCATGGCAATAATTTCAGCTTTGAAAAGAGCGTCCCATTCATTTTTACCAAACCTGTCGGGGAAGCCCAGTATCTGTATGAAATCATTGCCTGTTCCCGCTGCGACAAGTCCGGTAATAACATTTTTATTGTTTACAAGCGGAGTTGCCACTTCATTAAAAGTGCCGTCGCCGCCAACGCCTATTATATACTTATAATTTTCCAAAGCAAGTTTCTCCGAAAGTGCCGTGGCATGGCCCTTTCTTTCGGTGAAAAGAATTACGGGGACTATGCCTCTGGCGGCAGCTTCCTTTTTTATTGTATCTGCCAGTCCGGCGGCAAAACCCTCGCCTGCAACAGGATTAATGATAAAGGCCCAGTTACTCATAGTCATTTTTTTCATGTACTCACCCCCCCTGCCCCCCTCTCTACGCCGTAGAGATGGGGGGAATGCGTATTATTATGAATCTAAAAACTTAATGATTTTTATTTTTACTTTTTCTAAGTCTTGAAGTTCTTCATTTTTTATTCTCAATACTTTTAATCCCTTATTTTCAAGTTCAGAATCTCTAAATTCATCATACTCTTTCATTAAATTATGAACCGGCCTGTCAAGTTCAATTATTGCCTTTTTTTCATGACAATAAAAATCTGCAATAAAGTAATATAACTTAAGTTTCGCACTTGTTTATAATATACACATAGTTAAATGGTTATTCATACCATTTGTTTTGCTATATAGTTGATAATCAATTTGCTAAATGTTCCATTTTCTGATTTTTCTGTTACGCTGCCAGTTTTTTGTTTGTGGGGTCAAGGATGATTGCCAGTTTTTCATAAGTCTTCTCATCATTTATTATTCTTTCCAGCAATTGCTCTTCGTCTATTTCAATAAATACAGTCTCTATCAATTTCAACAATTCTATGAAAAGGCCCCATATTCTTTCATTAAGTCTGTGACTTATTATACCGTCCTTTATTCCGGAAAACAATGCCCCCATTGATTCATAATGGTCAAATCTATATCTTAATGTCAATAGCATATGCTGTATAAGGGTTATCGTGGTATCTGCTATCTGTGCATCAAAATCATTTGATTGACAATTACCCAGCCCCAACAGCTGACGGGCTTCTTTAAAAAACACCTCAATGGACCATCTGATCTGATAAATCTCAATCATTTTGATAAAACTCAAACTTACATTGGTGGTGATGAACACTTTCCATTTGCCGTTTTTACCTTGTTTGCTGAAGAATAGTTTTATCTGCTTCCCTTTGAACCCAACAATAGCCTCTTTGTAATAGAGCCCCAGTTTCCTGCATCTCTTTGCTTTGCCAAGCAGGTTGCGGATCTGACTATATGTGAAAAAACCTCCCATGTATTCAAATTTAGTTTTGGGAGTTTTGTACATTCCAATCAAATGTATTATCTGATGTTTTACATTCAACACTGCATCAATAAATGCATCACATGTAAACCAACTGTCCATCAGCAGATAATCAACCTTAAATCCCTGTGCAATAGCACGTGAAAACATCTTTAATGCACTTTCTATCTTCCCTGTGTCAGCTTCTTTTGACCGCTCATAAGAATGCGTACCGGCAGCCCGTTTTTTCCTGTACTGCTTCTTTAATTCTTTTTTCTTCAATCCAAAGGGCTTTTCTTTATTCCTGCCCTTTTCCCTGTGAAGGGAAAAATCAACCGGAATGAAAGAGGTACCATCCCAGTATCCCATCAACAACATCTTAAACCCAAGGATAAACCTGCCGGTAACATGGTCCCATACCCTTGATACTTTCTCTATATACCTTCCTGTCTTGGCAAGAAGAGTATCATCAATAACAAGACATTTAATGGATTCAGTCTTATCTCCATATTCTTCAGTACATTTCTTGAACTTCGTTGCAAATAGCCATAATACCAGTCTCCAGCATATGGATGAATTATTTTTCAGTCTGTAAAAAACATCCTTGCGGGCTTTTATATGTTGCCCTATATAGCTGTTTAACATGGAATTAACTGTATATGTCCCAATAAATCCAATTGAAATGAGTATTGAAAATATAGCTTCAAAACTATATCCTCTCATTTTAAAAGGTTCCAGACATTTGCACAAACCAGAAAAGGAGAAACATTTCAAAGAACCTAAAATAAAATCCGGTTCTAACCACCTATGGGTAAAACCGTTTTTTAATTCCGAAATTTTATTTATATCTTTACTCTGCAGCATGGTTGTATGTTTTACAAAACATTGTTAATATACTCAAAATCTGTATATTAACTTACAAATCATGCTGCATTTTTTAACAATTTTTATTTAATTTTCAACATTTTAAAGAACTGCGAAACTTGAGTTACTGAGTATTTAATTCAACGCACCTCAGCCATTGACCAACTCATTAAAAACATTGAAGCACAAATTGAAAAACTGCAAGAGCTACGGAAAATAAAGATATATGAAGCCGTAACAGGCAAGATAAAAGTAAACGGGTATGAATCAATCAATTGATCACTCACATTTGCTCAGTTCCATTAAGGAACTGATAGAGCAAAGCCGTCAACAGGCAGCTGTGGCGGTTAATGCCACTATCACGGCTCTGTATTGGCAAGTAGGACAAAAAATTAACAGCGAGATATTGCATCATAACCGCGCTGAATATGGCAAGCAAATTATCGCTACTCTGTCGCGACAATTAACGCTGGAATACGGCAAGGGATGGGGCGAAAAACATTTACGGCATTGCATACGGTTTGCCGAAACTTTTCCCGATGAGCAAATTGTCTACGCACTGTGTAGACAATTGAGCTGGTCGCATATTCGCCTGGTAATGTTTATGGATGATGCGCTGAAAAGAGAGTTTTACATCGAAATTTGCAAATCAGAAAAATGGAGCAGCCGGCAATTGCAGGAACGCATCCAATCCATGCTCTATGAACGCACCGCCATCAGCAAAAAGCCGGAGCTAACCATTCAGCAGGATTTGTCTTCGCTGAAGAACGATCAAAAAATAAGTCCGGATATGGTGTTCAGAGATCCTTATGTGCTTGATTTCCTCGGTTTAAAAGATACTTACTCCGAAAAAGACCTTGAGACGGCCATTGTGGCCGAATTGCAGCGATTCATTATAGAACTCGGAAGCGATTTCGCCTTTCTGGCCCGTCAAAAACGCATTACCATTGACCACCGCGATTACAAAATAGACCTGCTGTTTTATCACCGCCGGTTAAAGTGTTTAGTAGCCATTGACCTGAAATTGGGTGAGTTTGAGGCGGGTTTCAAAGGACAAATGGAGTTGTACCTGCGTTATCTGGCAAAGCATGAAATGCTGGAGGGCGAAAACCCACCCATAGGCCTTATCCTTTGCGCCGGTAAAAACGATGAACATATTGAATTACTTCAGTTGCATAAAAGTAATATCCGTGTTGCGGAATATCTTACCGAATTGCCAGATAAGGCACTGCTGAAAGCAAAACTGCATCAGGCGATTGAAATAGCACGTAACCGGATGCTAAACGCTAATCCTGTCAAAGATGAGTAAACAGCGTAAAGATTGGGAACGGATTTTTGAAGACCATTTCTGTCATCAGCTTGACACCAAATGGGGCTACCGCATTTTTCGTGAAAGCGAAATAACGGTGGACAAAGAAAACTGCATCCATTGGGACAGGCTGGAGCAGTTTTGGGAAGATACCCAACGAACCACTTTGCAAGCCGTAAAATCGGAATTGGGTTATGACTGGAAAAAAGAGTTGGGCAAAAAGATTACGGAACAACTTCAGGGAAAACCCCTGTTCCAATTGCTTCGTGACGGGCTGAAAGTAAACAGTCAGTGCACGCTGGATTTACTCTATTTCAAACCCGAACGCAGCGACAACAAACATCAGGAAGAACTCGCTAAGAAAAACATCTTTAGCGTCATCCGTCAGTATCATTTTACCAGTGCCGCTAATGCCCGGAGAGAAGAAGATGATCGTCAAAGTATTGATTTGGTAATTTGCCTGAATGGCTTTGCCATCATCACCATAGAACTTAAACATACCCTTGCCGGACAAGATGTAATGGATGCCGTTAAACAATACTGCGAACGCGATACCGAACGGCCTATTTTTTACCGGGCTTTTGTGCATATAGCCGCCGATGACGAAAAAGCAAAAATAGCCACTACATTCAGCAAACCACCTGCCAAAGACGATTTCAGGGACTTTAATACAGGTTTGCTCAATAAGAAAATAAGCGGAGACGATTATGCCGTACAATATCTGTATAATGAAATTCTGGCTCCCGAAAGTGTGCTCAATTTCATTGAACGCTATTTGTATGGAAATAAGGATGGCTGGATTTTTCCGCGTTACCATCAACAGCGTTGCGTAAAACGGATTTACAATGACATCACCGAACATTACCGTAAACGGAAATCGTTAAACCTTCGCTACCTGATACAGCATAGTGCCGGAAGCGGAAAGAGCAATACCATTGTGTGGCTGGTGCAGAACCTGCGCAACCTGCACGTAAAAAATCAAAAAGTATTCGACCATATCATCATCTTAACACACCGCATCAACCTTGACGACCAAATCAGCAAAGATTTTTTGAAAGCCATTGGTCAAAGTGGCGTGGTGGCATATTGTAAAAGGAGCAATGATGTCCGATTAGCTTTAGGGGAACGATTAGAGGATTATCGCAATCCGGAAATCCCCATTAATGCTCCTGTAATAGTTACCATTCTGCATAAGTTCTCGTTCCTGAAAGATATTGCTGACCAATCAGGAAAAAATATTTGTTTTGTCATAGACGAAGCACACACCAGTCAGGAAGGTAAGTTGCACGAAGGAATGGTGGACATTTTTGATGAAGCTACAGGCCAAACCATTCAACAAAAAGTTGAAGAAGTAGATGATGAGCAGGAAGAACTTATTGATGAAATAGCGGGAAAGGAATTTCCAAACCTTTGTTTTATTGCCCTTACAGCCACACCAAGCGACAAGACTATACAGCATTTTGGACAGGAAGGACGTGCCTTTGACGTATACACGATGGATGAAGCCATTGCCGAAGGTTATATTATGGATGTGGCAAAAAACATCGTCACTTACGAAACCCTTTACGAACTCAACTACAAACTGCCTGACGACCATCAGCAGAATGAATATCCAACCCTGCAGGTTTACCGTGCTTTGAAACTGAAAGCATTTGAAGATGATGAAGTCATCAAAGAAAAATGTAAAATCATTGTTTCCATATTCAAAGACCGCACAGCCGATAAAATTGAAGGTAAAGCCAAATCAATGATTGTAACGTCCAGTCGATTGAGTGCCGTGAAATACAAAATCTATCTGGAAGAAGAACTCAAAAAGCGTGGTTTGAAATGGAAATCCTTGGTTGCCTTTAGCGGACAAATCAACTACAATGGCACGTTCTATTCGGAAACCGAAATGAATAGAAGTAATAATCCCCGTTCACTGAAAATTGAAGATTGTTTTGCAGAGAATGATGACATTCGTTTTCTGATAGTAGCTAATAAGTTTCAGGTAGGTTTCAGCGAAAAATTGCTGCATACGATGTTTTTGGACAAAGCACTGCAAGACCGGAATGCCGTGCAAACCATCAGCCGACTGAACAGAATTTATCCCGGAAAAAAATTCGATACACTCACGGTTGATTTTACCAACTCGTATGATAAAATCATAAAGGCATTCCGCAAGTATCAAAGCAATGTAGAAAGCCACAAAGAAGCCAATCCCGATAATTTGTATAAAATCAAAGACGAATTGTTGAAGCGTGGCATTTTCACAATGGAAGATGTGGAAGAATGTGTGCGGTTGTTTAATAGTGAAAATCCTTCCGATGTAGTTCCACTTTCGGTATTGCTTTCCAAAATAAAAGGCATCCTGCAAGCCAAAGCAGACAGTGACAAGCAGCGTGAGTTCAGAACCTTGCTGGCTCGTTATGTGAGTTTATTTGGTTTTATCCGTGCCTTGTTCCGTTTACGCTTCAAAGACAAAATCCTGATTGACTTTAACATCTTCGCCACACTTCTTTACAAGAAACTCGACCCGACAATGAGTGCCGAAGATTTGGAAAAGGAAATTGAAAAAGTAAAACTGAAAACTTTTAATATTGAAAAAATCTCCGAAGGCGTTCAGGACCCCGAAGGCGGAGACGATGACAAAGAGGGCGGAAATGGTGGCGGTCAGCGTGGCGGTGGAAACATCACAAGCGTTCGACCAATGTCAACCGTGGAAGAAGTGGTAATTGCCATCAATCTACGTTTCAAAGAAAGAGTTTCACCCGAAGGTGTAAAGGTAGTTGAAAATTATCTGCAAGCCCTACAAAAAGACAATGACCTGAAAACAACCATCAAAAACAACCTGACCCAAGACGAAAGACAAGTCTATGATTTGGTTATAAAAGGCATTATGGACAAACTCTATACGGACTACATCATCAACCATTCACCGCAACACTACGGTGAACTGACACAGGAAAACGTTCAAGGATTTATAAACCAAAGTGCCTACAAAATGCTGAGAGAAATAATCAGAACGGCAGCGTAAAAAAATAAAAAATGAACATACTAAAACTTTATCACGGAAGATGGAAGCAAGATGTTTTTGATGATGATGGTAATCGTTTCAAAGACAGAGTTGTTGAGTATTTCGTTCAATATGAAAGTGTTAATCATATTGTTCACCAACAAATCCAAGACAACAATGGCTACAGAACTGTTACTGGACACATAGATAACATTGACACCCTGCTATTTGACGAAATCAATAATGCATTGATACAAATACCAAACATTAAAGAATTTGATTCTGGTGTTTATGAGTTCAGACCTTGGTTTGAATATGAACAAATTGAAAGAGCTTGGGCATCTAAACGAGCATTGGGTTATACCTTTAGAGATTTGACAATTAATACCACTACAAACAGAATTATAGCATTGGCAACTAGACTGCGGTTCCTTGACGCACAACGAGTAAAAGACAGTGTAGTTTGCAATATAACCCTTCGGTCTGATGCATATTGTTTACTTTTTCCGGGCAGAATATTTTTGGGGCCAAAACATTACAGATGAAGCAACAGGAAAGGCTACAAATACAGGAAAAGACGCTGAAGCAATGGCGGACAAGTGTGCCCTGTGCCTTTTGATGTTTTCGACCATGCGACTATGCGACTATGTGACCTGGCGACCGGGTGGCTTATTAAGCCTGTTAATCGCAAAGTCGCCCCGTCGCCAAGTCTTTCCATGCCCCATGCTCTTCGTCCTTCGCCCTGAGCTCTCTACACAGACGACATCCCCCTAGCCTCCTTCAAAGGGGGAAAGTTTGCCCAAAAATCAGGAATCCGCAATCCCAAATTATAAATTGCTACCTTTGTAAAATTCATTTTCAATGTATGACGCAGAGACAACGCAGACTCCCTGAATGGCTTAAGATGCAGAGGGCAAGCGGGGAAAACTATTCGAGGATAAAAAACCTAATTAATCTCAATAACCTCCACACAATATGTTCGAGCGGCAACTGCCCAAATATCGGAGAATGCTGGAATGCCGGAACTGCCACCTTCATGATACTCGGCGATATATGCACGAGAGCCTGCAAATTCTGCGCAACAAAAACAGGCCGGCCTCTCCCTCCCGATGTGAACGAACCGCTTCGCCTTGCAAATGCCATCAGAACTCTTAAACTTTCACATTGCGTTATTACATCCGTTGACCGCGACGACCTTCCCGACGGCGGTGCTGCCTTATGGGCCGAAACAATAAGGGAAATAAAAAAAACCAATCCAGGAATTACAATAGAAGCCCTTATCCCCGATTTTGACGGCAAACCGGAAAATATTCAAAAAATTATTGATGCCGCACCCGAGGTGATTTCACATAACCTCGAAACTGTCCGCCGGCTTACCCCTCTTATCCGTACAAAAGCAAAATATGATACCAGCCTGTCGGTGATACAATATATTGCCGCTTCAGGCATACCTGCAAAATCGGGACTTATGCTGGGACTGGGCGAGAGCGACGGGGAAGTGGTGGAAACAATGGATGACCTCATAAAAGCAGGTTGCAGCATCCTTACTCTCGGCCAATACCTTAAACCTGGTCCCGGGTATATGGAACCTGCCGCTTATATTCCCCCTGAAAAGTTTGAAGAATACGGAAAAATTGCTGTTAAGAAAGGCTTTGAATTTGTCGAAAGCGGCCCGCTTGTTCGTTCTTCCTACCATGCAGGAAAACATGTCAGGTCAATATAAAAATACCTATATTTACATACTCTGTAAAATTGAAACTCCATTGAGCTATAACGTTAAATATGAGGATATTGGGTTGAAGGATTATAAGGAGGTCTGGAATTACCAGGAAAAGATCTTTAACCGTATGGTTGAAGAAAAAATTGTTGCCCGGCAGAATGGCAATGATTTCCGGAATACTTCTCCAGGAATACTGATTTTTGTCGAACATCCTCATGTCTATACACTCGGGAAAAATGGATCCGAAAAAAACCTCCTTCTCGACTATATCCAGCTCAGGGCAAAAGATGCTTTATTTTACAGGATCGACCGGGGAGGAGATATTACATATCATGGTCCCGGCCAGATTGTTGGTTACCCGATATTTGACATTGAAGCCATCGGCATCAGCCTGAAGGAGTATATTCACCGGCTTGAGGAGGCAGTAATTATGACTCTGGCCGGTTACGGGATTAAGGCCGGAAGGCTTGAAAAGGCTACCGGTGTCTGGCTTGATGCCGCAATCCCCGGCCGGGCACGAAAGATATGTGCAATAGGAGTGAGGGCAAGCCGTTATATTACCATGCATGGCTTTGCTTTCAACGTAAATACAAAACTTGAATATTTCAGTTATATCAATCCATGTGGTTTTACCGACAGGGGTGTTACATCACTGGAAAAAGAACTTGGTAAGAGACAGAATATGGAAGAGGTGAAGAGGCGACTGAAACAAAACCTGAAGGAAGTTTTTAATCTGCAGTTTATTAATTAGGAAAGGTGTTGTGATGGAGAAGAAATGGGTGATAAAGGAAAAGGGAGACCAGGTGGTGGTGCGCCGGCTGGCAGAAGCGTTAAATGTTCCTGAATCCCTTGCCAACCTGATGGTTCAACGGGGTATTTACACACCTTCTGAAGCTGAATCATTTTTTCACCCTTCACTCGATAACCTGCACGATCCTTTTCTGATGAAAGGAATGAATGTTGCCGTTGACCGCGTCTCTTCAGCAATAGGTAAAAATGAAAAAATACTTGTTTATGGCGACTACGATGTTGACGGAACTACAGCTGTTGCTATGATTTATTCTTTTCTCAGACAATTTTCGGCAAACATACTCTATTATATACCCGACCGTTATAAAGAGGGCTACGGTGTCTCTTTTGAAGGCATTGATTATGCCATAAAAAATAACTGTAAACTGCTTATTACCCTCGATTGCGGAATAAAAGCCATTGAGAAAGTAAAATATGCACGGTCGAAGGGAATAGATGTAATAATCTGCGACCATCACTATCCCGGCGAAGAAATACCCTGTGCCACAGCAGTACTTGATCCGAAACAGCCCGGATGCAATTATCCCTATAAGGAACTTTCAGGATGTGGCGTAGGCTTTAAACTTATTCAGGGATATTCAAGGGTCCACGGTATTCCTTTCAGTGAGATAATACATTTTCTTGACCTTGTGGCAGTGAGCATTGCTTCAGATATTGTACAAATTACCGGTGAAAACCGCATTCTGACCTATTTCGGATTGAAACAGCTTAATGCTTCACCAAGAATTGGTCTGAGGGAAATAATAAGAGAATCTGAAATAACACGTGATCTGGCGGTCGAAGATGTTGTATTCAGGATCGGACCAAGAATAAATGCAGCAGGCAGAATGGAAACAGGAAGCAAGGCTGTAAATCTTCTTATATCAGAAGATCCACGGCTTGCGGCAGAAATATCAAGGGAAATAAGTAGCTTCAATGCCGAACGACGCAGTGTTGACAGGATAATCACTACCGAGGCAATGCGGATGATTTGTGACGACCCTAAGAGTGTAAATGCCAGAACAACAGTTCTTTATAATCCGGGATGGAAAAAGGGAGTAATTGGTATTGTTGCTTCACGCCTTATTGAAATCTATTACCGGCCTACAGTCATCCTGACCGAATCAAACGGCTTTGCTACCGGGTCAGCCCGTTCGGTACAGGGTTACGACCTCTATCAGGCAATCGAGGCATGCAGCGACCTGCTCGAAAGTTTCGGCGGACATATGTTTGCAGCCGGACTTACCCTGAAAAAAGAAAACATCCAACGCTTCAAAGACCGGTTTGAAGAATACGTTAGCAAAACAATAACTGAAGAACAACTTATTCCTCATATCTGCATTGATTCTGAAATAAGCTTTGAAGAAATTACCGGCGAATTCTATGATGGCGTAAACAAATTCCAGCCATTCGGACCTGAAAATATGTCGCCGGTATTTATGACAAAAAACGTCTGTGATACCGGCTCTGGCAGAATGGTGGGCAGTAACGGAGAGCACCTTAAACTTGAACTTTGCCAGCCTGCAACAGGCAATAAAACACTTCAGGCAATAGCTTTCAGCAAGGCTGACCATTTTGATTACATCCGGTCAGGTAAACCATTCGATATCTGCTTCTCTATAGAAATGAACGAGTTTCGTGGAAATAAAAACCTCCAGCTCAACATTAAGGATATCAAAACTCATTCCGGTTAAATCTTAACTTAATATTAACTCCTGACAATTTTAAACTCCTGACAGGTTTTTTATACACATCAACCGGTACGCCTGTAAAAATAGTGCTGTTAGTAAAATCTGTGGTTCAATTAATTGTGTTCACATCTTTATGTTTATCTGAAATTTTAAGTCACTTATAAATTCTTCATTATAGCTATTAAGGATTTTTGAAGTTAACCCGTATTTTATTCTTATGTAAACCCTTCTTGCGAGGTTCCACTCAGCCATTATGTAATACCTGTTCCCTTCCCCATAAAATGAAGGAACTGAGAATGAATTTAGCAGGTCGTTTTCGTATGTATATATCCTTGTAGCCCAACCACCACAGTTAAAGATGGAATATCTCAGCCATATTCTGAGGGGGATTTTTTTAAGTTGCCAGACAGCGTCCTGGCTTAATAGCGTACCGGGCTTTTCTTCTGACGAGGAACGTTTATAATCGGTTCTGATTGCAAGGGAAAAACATTCGGAAAAAGTATATCTGAACCTCATTGAAAATGAACTGACTTTCTCTTCCTTCATCTGAGGCATGCCTGTGGGAACATTCAGGTTCGATTCAGATTTCCTGTAATTATACAGCACCTCAATACTGGTTTTCCCCTGTGGCAGATAACTAAGCCTTACCTCCCCACGAACCGATGCTGAAGGGAAAGAGGTCAGATATCTTGCCCACGGGTATCTTTTAATTTCACTTCCTGCACTGACAAACAAATATTTTGCTGCCTCAAATTTTATATTACCGTAAATGGCTTCTTCATTGGAAGGTTTTGACCCTGAAATTGCCCCCTTACCATGAAAAGTTATAAATGATGGGGAATAATACCTGTAAAGAAAGTTCAGCGACAGCCTGTCGTGAGGTACAAGACTTACTGCCTGTGTAATTGCAGGCTTTAAATTCAGTCCTGATGAAATCTCCCCTGAAAGAAGAAACCGCCCGTAATTCAGGCTGTAATAAAAACAGGCAAGTGAATTTCTCTTTCCTTTCAGGTCAAAAATATTTTCAGGCTTTGAAGTATCAGGGGCAAAAGGAAGCGAGAAAATGTTTTCTGTAAAAAGAGTGCCGACAACTAAGTTTTTAAAATAGACTGCACCATTTACGCCCCATGCTGTCTCAGTTACAGCATCTTTTTTTAATAATGTTCCCTGACTATTATGTAATCCTGCTGTGTAAAGAGTACGTATTCTGCGGCAGGTTGAATCACTCTCAGGTACTATTGTTGCATCAATTCTGTTTGACGACAGAAAAACTGAAACTTCGGTTTTTCCGGAACCTGCAACCACTGCGATTCCCCTGAAGAAATTATTCTCATCAGTTGATGTGTAGGGCCTTATTTCGCAACGTGAAGATAGAAAGCCCGGTACGGAGAGAGAGAGTCCGGAAGTGAAACCCGTATTTATCGCCGAACCCATTCCGAACCGGGCTGAAAAATCCCCTGCTATCAGCTTTTTCAGAAATCCGTTTCCCGTATATGAAATAAATCCTGAAAAGAAATCGGGGAGACGGGATTTGCCGCTTAAATATTTCTCTCCGGCATCTTTTTCAGTACAAAAACCCGCTGAAAACCTGCCTGCGGTAAGCATGTACTTTGTAAGTATTTTCCATTGTGACCCGGGTGCAGAGCTATCCTTTATTCCGGGTTTAACTGAAAAATTACTCAGAAACGATTGATTCAGCCATGACTTTTTCCCGGAATATCTTCCGTATTTGCCAGCAAGTTTTATGAAAGGCAGCATCCTTATAACTGTCTCCCTGTCAAAACCATAAATGTTTATAATTTCTTCCTGAGATAAAATTTTACCATATCTTCCTACATAATCAGTAAGAGCTTTAATCTGTAATTCTGAAAGGAAAAAAAGCCGGCTTATTTCTTCATAGTTTCCGGAATTTATATCTACCGGGTTATTGATAAGTTCATATAATTTGTCGGTCAGGTTCTCAAGGCCGGCACTGTTTTCTTCTATTGATGATATCTCCTCCTGGATTAAAGAAACTGTTTCCTGAATCTGATCCTCCTGAGGAAAGAGCGATGAAGCTGTAATTGTGAAAACAAGAAAAAAGATTTTCAATTTCAGGTTCAGGGTTTTTCCGGTTCTGGTTAAGGTTATTGCCATTGCACAATAAATCTATTTTCCCCTGGAAATAATGAATGATACTGATACATTTGATGTAATTCCCAGTTTCGGATGTGTTGAAAAGGCCAGATCAATTATGGCAGGCTTAACCGTATATCCGATACCGAAGGAAAATGAAGGCAGCAGGGTACTGTATCCTCCTCTCAGGTACAGGTTTCTGGCAGCTGCATATTCAAATCCGGTTTTCAGGTTCATTTTCCGGTAAGAAATCATTTCAGCTTCAATTCCTGCAAAAAGGTTATGGTTAAGGGTTATTCCTGCTCCGGTCCTTAAGGCAGATGGAACAGAAACATTTCTCAGCGAATTAGGGACTGGATTAAAAATATGAACGCCAACTCTGGTGTTTTCAGATATTTTGAACATTACGCCTGCCTCGCATGTAAGATGAATATAATTTCTATAATCTCCGGCGGTTTTTTCAATAAGGCATTCAACCTGTACTCCTGCTGAAAGCTCCTGAGTAAGGTTTAATCCGCTGGCTATGCCTGCTGTTTCCCTTTTGTAGTCGGAATAGCCAAAACAGGAATAGATTGCACCTATTGCCCCGTTGTTTGAAGGAATGATTAAACAGGCCGACCTTGTTCCGAGTTCTTTAAGGCTGAAGCGGTTTTCATAGCTGAATCCCATTGCTGCTGAGCGGTAGAGAGGCAGTCCGGCCTGATTATAAAATGACGACCAGAGGCCTGGTTTCATCACACAGGTATAAGCCATGCCCGCCTCTCCTGCCCCCGCTGATGGCCTTAAATAACCAATGCCAGTAATTGTGTGGGGCAATAAAAAGCAAATGACTGAAACAGAAATTTTTTGCAGCGAGACCAACTGTTTCAAAAATTACATATGCAAGATATAAAAAAAATCAATACCGGGAAAAAATTAATAAACATTTTTAAGTTGTTTAAAACTTTATTTGTATTAAATTATTGAGATAAACTATTAAGCGTAAATTTGTAAAGTAAAAAACGTTATTGAATATGGAGATTAGAAGTAATCTATATCTTGGAGATTGTAAAGAAAAATTAAAGCTGCTACCGGATAATTCAGTAGATTTAATTTTTACCTCTCCTCCATATGCAGATCAGCGTAAAAATACCTACGGAGGGATTCATCCCGATAAATATGTTGAATGGTTTCTGCCAATTTCTTTAGAACTTTTAAGAGTTTTAAAACCCACGGGTACTTTTATTCTTAATCAATAGTGTCCGGATAAAATCAAGGGGATTCCTCCCTTTGGTCGGAATGACGGGGCATTTTGAAGGGATACGGGAAGGGGGGCGGTGCGGTTAACGCACCGCCCCCCTTCTCCCTGTTC
>Ga0078972_1005478_pt1 | contig 32127 bp, 43 predicted proteins | sample YelNatPaOPGAMG01_FD_67568 | JGI IMG/M metagenome (GOLD analysis project Ga0078972, IMG submission 67568) | Hot spring thermophilic microbial communities from Obsidian Pool, Yellowstone National Park, USA - OP-RAMG-01 (SPADES assembly) (version 2) | ecosystem: Environmental > Aquatic > Thermal...
AGCCCCCTCGGCACCGCGACTTCAAGTATCTCCGAGATTTTCTCGTGGTCTTCATAATAATACCCGTTCAACTCTTTGATGTATTGCAGTATCTCGTTGATTGCATTCTCAACTGCTTTTACTCTCTTTACTAATTCCTCGAGTGCCCCGATTTCCCCCTCGGGGCCCGGGGCTTCATTTAGGGGACCTGTCATGGGTTCACACCCATGTTCAATATATGTTTAAGACCCCTTATAAACCCTCGCTAACCACTGGGTTTAAACCCCCTACTGAACAGTTAGATTTATTAACCTGTGTATATACACAATATTTCAGATATGGGTGAGTGTCTTGTGCGAGCTAGTTGAGCTTGAGAGTAGAGAAGACGTTGAGTTTGCCAGGGAGTTGATCAAGAGGTACCACAGCCAGGGACTCCCGAGGGGTGGTGCAGCTGCTAGGAGGCACCGTTTCTTCGCCTGGGTCTGCGATGGCTACATTTGTGCTGTGGCCTGGCTGCACGACAACACACCGTTCCGCTTCATAGCAGAAAAATTCAAAATAGGCTCTGAGAACTCGTACTTCATTCGCAGAATTTGTAAGACGTGTCCTGGAGACTATCTCGTAGACTTCTTAAGTGCTATTGCAGAGAAGCTTGAGAGCGAGGGCAAGGAGTGCCTGTGGACCCTTGGACTAGACGACCACTCTAATGCACTATACAAGAAAGCGGGTTTTGAGGAGCTGGGCAGAACGCCGCGCACAGGGCACCCGGTCTTTGCCAAGAAGCTCAAGTAACCCTGTCATATACAAAATATATTGAATATGACACTGTTTTTTTCTCTACGTCTTCTTCTTGGCTGTGGCTAGTATTTTCCTCGCTCTTGCCTCTGCCTTCTCCCGTCTCATTCCCAGCGAGACTAGGTACTCTACGTAGTCTTCAGGGGTTATCTCGCCTTTCTTCAGGTAGCTGTCTGCCTCCGCTAGGAGGTCCATCAGCATCTTTACTTCGTCTTCAACGAGTGCGCGCTCTATTCTCAGTGCTATCTCCTCGTCTGTGAACGCTAGCTTCTTCAGCTTGTCTCTTAGCTCATCCTCGGTCATGAACCCCGCGACATACTTCTTTAGATACGCTGATGCCAGAGCGCTTCTCTCATCCTTAGTGATAACGTAGAACTCGTCCCCGACGTACTTGTCCCAGTAGTAGTTCGCATATGCGAGGCATCTGTCGTAGTTTATTGTGAGCCTCGTGCATTGATCCACGAACTCGGACTTAGAGAGCCTGCCTTGCTTCAGCCTCTCTATTAAGTCGTTGAACAATATCTCCTTCTGCTCCGCGTCGAATTCTAGTTTAGCTCTTGCAATGGTTAACGCTATCTCTATCTCGTTTAGATTGAGCTTCCGCAACTCTTGTTCTAGTGCTTCATCCGTGAGGAGGCCGCGCTTGTACTTGTTGACTAGTGAGGCCTTCAACGCGCTTCTCTCATCCTTGGTCTCCTTTACAACCATGTAGTTGTCTCTTACATACTGTAGTAAATCAGCATACTCTCTAACTAATTCATCATCGAATCCATATGAGACCAGCTTGTCTACAAACTCGTCTCTACTCATATAGCCCTCTAAGAACTGCTTCTCGAGATATGATAGTGCTTTTCTACGTATATTCTTGCGCCGGGATAAGTCCGCTACTTCGATAATGCTCTTCGTTAAATCCCCTGTGAGGCCTAAAACCCCGAGGTAGTGATCCAATTCAGGGGTCTTCAATGCACCGTCGATGAAGTTGTCTATTACATATCTCCGGAGTAGGCTCCTCTCATCTCTAACAGCCCTCCACTTCAGCGCGGAGACCATTACGTCGACGAACTCCGGGTGCATTAACTCATACTCGAATATCCTTCGCAATACATCGTCTGGTACTTCACCGGTCTCAACTGCATATATGAGTGTGAAGGGGCTTGGCAGCCTGTAAGAGGCCTCCTCTAAAACCCGGTAAGGATAGAGCGTCCCGCTTAGTGTCTCGGCCTTGTCAATATTGAGTATTGAGAGCCACGCGCGGTACTCGCGCTCATCTATTTTGCCGCGCTTATACGCTGTGAAAACGGCCTCGAAAGGCGGTTCTTTATAAATGCTTCTAATATACTTCTCCGCGATCTCATCCGGGAACCCCGCGATTTGTAGATAGCTCAGTGTCTCATTCTCATCTATGATGTTCTTAGCCAGGAATTTTAATGCGTCTCCGGGGCTAGGCCTCTCTGTTCTAAACGTTCTCTTAGCCACATACTCTAATGGTTTCTGCACCGCTATTGCTAGAAAGACAGACGTGAACATCTCGATGTCTATGAACTTGAAGACTGTTCTATCTAGGAACTGTCTTACGGCCTGCGGGTCTATTCCGCTGCCAACTATCTTGAGCGATGCAAGATCTACTGCTACAGCTATGCCTGCTCCAGCGGCCATGATTGGCAGCAGTCTCGTTAAAACCCCTTCGAAGCCCTCTCGCTCGAAGGCCTCTACTAATCCATTGTAATAATCAATTACAGCTCTGAAGAATCCGCGTATTGCGTCTGATACCGTGTCCCATATTGCCTGCAGCCCGCTCATTACAGGTTTGCCGACGTGCTCGCTTAGCCAGTCCCACGCATTCTTCAGGAAGCTTGTAACCGCACTTGGCAGGTCCTCCAGGAAGAACTTTCTTATTTTATCTGGTAGATTAACCACGAAGTCCCTTACTGCGTTGAGCCAGTCCGGCAGCGTCTTAGTGAAGAATGAGACTAGTGCGTCCCAGCCCCTGCCGAACTCCTCTACAATCCATGATACAAAATCCCCGATCCTTCTCGGTAGATTAGCGAAGAAGTCAACGGCGCTTCTAATGAAGTCCGGCATTGTCTTCGTGAGAAAGTCGTAGACTACACTAGCGAATTTCGCCAGCGGGTCGAATATTGGGGAGAATGCGTTTCTTATTGCGTCGAATATGCCTCCAACAGCGCCATCGAAGTACTTCTTGACCTCGCCCACGGCGCTAGAAAGAGCAGGTTCAATGTAGTCTCTCCACGCTTTATACAAGAATGCAGAGGGGAACAACAGTAATCGTGCAATGGATTTCCACGGCTCACTCCACCCGCGAGTCCACTCATCCGTGATCAACCACACGTCTATAGTGTATGATATGATTGGATACGCTATGTTGTCCCAAAGCCATTTAAGCCCGTCTCTAAGCTTGTCCTCGAAGAATGACCAGACCCGGCCGGGGATATTGACTATAAAGTTCCACATGTCCTCGAAGAACTTCTGCACGGAGTCAAGCGGCCAAGGCCAGCCAGTATCAAGCTCTTTCTCTAGCTTTAAGTAGTCTGTCCCATATTCAGAATATTGTAAATATGACGCTCCAAGCGAGGAGATGGGGTCTTGAAAAAAACTATTTAGATCGAGCAACTCGGGGTAGCTCAACCGTCCACTTCACCTCTACGTCTTTATCAGAGATGCGGTATCTAGCAGCATACTTTTTCTTGATCAGCTCCTCTATCTTGGATCTGTCTACTTTGTCGACGTCTACTATGAAGACTTCAGAGTGCATGTACTCATCAGTTGTTAAAACTACGTATTGATACTGGATTTGGTTGATCTTGGGCTTAATGTATGTTAGTTGCACGTCTTCAACCCGCACTAGCACTCTTCTCCCCTTCCTCAAGACCCTCCTCAAATATCTTGACCATCTCCTGAGCGATCTGAAACACTGCGTCTTTATCTCCCTTCGCTGCCTTAATGATGAGCTTCATGAGCAGCTTGTTCATCTTTGCACTTGCGGGGACAGCGCTCATTTCAACTACCTCGGCCTGGCCTTCATCTCGCTTATAATTGTGTCTACGAATGACTTAACTATTCTCCACTCTTTATGAGTCAAGTAACCCTGCGGCTTCGTTAGCTCTATTACCACGTGGCTCTTAGTGACAGTCACCTTGACCTCGCCGAGCTGCAATAACAGGGTTTCCCGCATCTGCTCGGATGTCTCTTCTTCGGAAGTTGGAGTAGGCGTGGCCATTTAGCTCCCACCCGTATTACTATTATTGTTGTTGCGGTTATTTAAGCGTGGCTTTAATCCTCTCTCGACTGCTACCTGCACTAGGAAGCTGTATGTGAAGGCCTTCAACGCCACATATGTGTCGAGAAGTGATGGCAACCTGTCGCTGGGGAGAGCTGACAGGAACGCTATTCCCGCTATTACGAGCGAGTCTATCACTATCCACTTCCACGGCTTCCCGGGGTTTCGATCCGGCGGATCGTATGAGAAGTCAAGCATTCTTATCACCACCGCTCCCCATGATCATCTGCTCCAGCATGGCCTCGTCGAGCTTCTCTTTAATATATTGCAGTAATTGTTTCCTACACTCTGGGGAGAGGCGCTGGTATAGTTCCTTTAAATCGATGTTGATTTTAACTGACACTTAACATCCCCTCGAGTTCATCTTTTCTTACGCATACTTTATATTCTTTTACAAAGAAGCAGTACTCTACCCAGGTGCCAGTTGCCCGTGACACTACCTCGTTGTTGTAGATTACTCTTGTTTCGTTTTCATCCTGCTCGACAACGGCCTCCACTCCCTCATCTATCTTTATCCGGCCTCTCCTAGCCGGCTTCTTCTCCTGTTTGGTGATCACGGGCATTTCTCATTACACCTCTATGATCAAGACTGTTACATAAATATATGATATTGAATCAGCGAAGAGCTTAATGTATTCTCCTTGCTGAAGACGCATTATTCCACCCGTCACTAAGCCGCTTGTTCTCTCAGATGGCCGCAGAGGAAGATATAGAAGATATTGCTCATAGTCCTCTATGAATGCTGCTACATAACATGTGCTGCCCGCTGATGAACTTGAGTTGTATGCATAATACTGCATTGTTAAAACATATGCGGTCTTACCGCTTGGAACAATATATATTGTGCTCGTTCCATTGTTCACAGAGCCCCATCTAACAACTCTAGTCCCCTTTTCGAGGAGGCCTGTTGGAGACATTGTTGACTTGAAGTCGCTTATATTAGTGTTGAGCACGACTGCCTGCGCGGTTATGTTAACGTTTAGAGTAGCCGATGAGCCCGAGATGTTCACGTTGAGCGTTGAGTTAGTTACGTTCACATTTAATATGACACTACTCGACGAGATGTTCACGTTGAGAGTAGTGCTCTGTGAGGCAATGTTCACGTTTATTGTAACGCTTGATTGTACTGCAACTTTTAGATTACCGCTCGTATCTACGGGCGATGTTATTGATACGTTTAGAGTTGCTGATGCGCCAGAAATATTTACGTTAAGAGTTGAGTTGGTGACGTTCACGTTGACTGTGCCGCTCACGTTAACCGTTAAGCTTGAATTAGTTACATTGACATTCAGCGTCGCAGTTGAGCTCGCAATGTTCACGTTGATGGTTGCAGTCTGACTCTTTATGTTTACATCCAGCGTCACAGAGCTAGACTGTATTGTAACCGGTACTGTTACACCAGTTGAAACCCCCGCGATGTTGATGTTGAGCGTGGCATTAGTTACATTTACGTTTAGCGTGCTATTAGTGATATTGGCGTCAACGGTTCCGCTTACTGTCACCGTGAGACTGCTGTTGGTCACGTTTACATTGAGCGAAGTATTGGTCACGTTCACATTGAGGGATGTATTAGTTATATTAACGTTGAGCGTGGTGCTCTGCGATGAGATGTTCACGTTAAGTGTTACAGAGCTGGATGCTATGTTGACGTTTAGAGTTGTGAGCGACTGAGCCGCTATGTCCACCTTTAAATTGCCTACTGATTGAGCCTTGATGTCGACTGCTAGAGTTGCAACTACTTGCGCTACAATCGCCACGGGTAATGTGAAGTCTGGGAGTCCCTCGGGGTCTTCCTTAACAACAAGTTGCTTACTCAAGACCCATCGCCTCAAGCACCTTCTTTATTATTGAGAGTAAGCCCAGCTCTGGGTATGCGTATGGCTTCGGGAGCATCAGCAGTCTAACAATGAATCTATGACTGTAAGTAGTGTCCTCGTTCCAGCCTTCGAGAGTAAGATAGTCCTCCGTGGGCAACTCATAGACCTCATCGAAGACTAATTGCTCTCCGTCACCGTGAATATCCCCAAAGTATGGAATGATCTGCGTCTCTCCGTGGCGAATAACTAGGTGAGCTAGAGCCTTATGACCGTAGGGGATTAAGACCCAGACTTTTCTTATGATCCCCGCTGGAACCTTGAACTGGATTCTAACAGGCGATGTCTGCGGCGTGTTGGCTGGTATGACTATGTCCTCGCAGATGAGCGGCATTCGCTAGACCTCAGCGTACCAAGAGACATTGAGGTTACTTGATGGCGCAGTGTCAGTCACTATGTCGAAGCTCGTTGATGTTATATTCTCAACCCAGAGCTTGCCCGGTGGCTGTCCAAGCGGTGTCACGATTACTACTGTTGGTGTTTTGCCTATACCATGCGATACAGTAACCTTTGTCGATCCAGCCGTTATTGTCGTCGTGCCGAAGTTCCTTCCAGGATTTCTTATGCTTATCCCAGGATCGAAGTATATGATTTTGTCCCCTACATGTATGGCTGGGTCGTAAGCGTTTCCTGCATATGGATTTCTCGTCATGACCAGACCAAAAATCCCGCCTGAAGCCATTGCAAAATTTGGTTCGGATGATATGACAAAGTTCTCCCACGCAGACTCGTTCTTGATTCTATTCACCCTACCAGTGAAAATATTCATACGTGTCGAAGAGCCTGGCGCATTCATTAAATAAGCATGATATGTTGCATCCGTGTATGCGAACTCAAAGAAGCTTTGTATAATCCCCTCAAGCTTGAGAGCCGTCTCGGGGTTGCCCTCAACATCTATCCCATAGATGTTTATGGTACCCATATTAGCTCCAGACGGACCTGTTGATTTCTTCAGTCTTATGCCACTCCCGACACCGCCCGAACCCCACATGTTCACCTGGGGTCTGTGAACTTCTATTAAACTGAGACCTTTGTTGATAGCCTCGAACATCAACACGCCATCCGCCTGTCCACCGCCCCTAATGAATATGTCCGTGAACACGCCGATTCCGCCGTCCCAGTTGTAGTGATCGTTCTTGAACCACGCACCAGGCGCAACCTTATCGCTTCCGCTGGGGACATCTATGATGTATAGCTGATCTATTCTAAGATACTGGAAGTTTGTTATTTCAATGCCTCTAACACTCGGCTTGTATATCCTCACGTTCCTGATGTGGAAGTATGCGCATCCAAGCGTATTAGTGGTACCGAGTACTACGCCCCTAGCAGGGTAGTCTATCGCAAGATCCCTTATACCGCCTGCGTCTATGTTGTTTCCTGTTATAGCATCAACACCAGTAGCATTGAGAACCGTCCCGCCTATGGTGGCACCAGTCTCAGGCGGATTGGGTTCTAGGTTCTGCCTGTTCCATCCCTCACCCTGGAGAATGACTCCAGACTTCATAACAATGCTTGAACTTAGATTGTATCTTCCAGCTCTCAGGTGGACGATCCCGCCACCTGAAGCATTTGTTTTATCAATAGCGTACTGGATAACGCTAGAAGCGTCTGTACCACTATACTCTATCATCCCTGTGCTTCCGTTCTTAGCGTAGTACTTGCTCCCATCAGTGAAAACTATATATGATGCTTCCTCTACTGGGTTTTTTAGTTTCATTAGTCCCTTTACTGCTCTCTCCATGTTAGATAACCTATTTCTATTGTTGGTGTGTTGTGTGGGTTGTTTGTATCCGTGTTGTTTGCTGTTATTGTTACTTGCTCACCTGTTATTACCTCTACTGCTTGTTCGTCTCCGCTTAGAGTATAGTTGTTGCTTCCCACTGTTACTGTTAATTGAACCTGTGGGTCTCCGTCTCCGTGAAACAGTATTACTGCGAATCCGTATTGTCCGCTTAGCAGTGTTTTTGATTCACCTGGGTTAAGCGGTGTTGATACCGATGTTGTTCTCCCTGATTGTAGGGTGATCTTCTTTACTTTCATTAATCCAAGTACTGTTACTAATCCACCTGCAAGTGCTCCACCTAGTACTCCATTCATATTATTTTTTGAACTCATATAGTTTCACCCTGATTAATAATTATTTATTGCTCCTTCTTATAGATTTCCATTAGAGTGATTATTAATATTATTAGTAGTATTAACCATAACGTGCTCGGCTTCTCCTGTATTGTTACAGGCGGGTTTACCTTCTCTATTTTCAGTAAAGTGCTCTCATATAGTGATATATTGCTCAATGCCTTCAATAGCGGTGTATAGCTCGTTAAATCAACTGCATCACTAAGCGTTACATTTGAAAATGCGTAGAGATAAATGCCTTTCCTTATGTTTGCTGAACTCCTCAGGTTTAATGCTTCACTAAGAGATAGGTTATAAGTGTTCTTAGCGGTTAAAACCGCGTTGCTCATTAAACTCAGTGCTTCACTTAGAGTTAAGTTTACTCTGCCAGGTGATGTTATTGTTAAACCTGCGTTGCTCGTTAAACCAAGTGCTTCACTTAGAGATACGTTATATATATTCTTAACTGTTAAACCTGCGTTACCTGTTAAACCAATTGATTCAGTTGCTGTTAAGTTATATGTGCGTCTAATGTTTAGTGTTACCGCATCACTAAGAGATATTGTTGAATTAGCTCTAAGAGATTTAACTGTGCTCAGTAATGCTGTATCGCTAAGAGTTACATGTGAATCAGCGTAGAAATAGTATGTTGGTGGTGTAATACTTAAGCTTACTGTATCACCTAATGATATTTGGGAATCAGCGTAGAGATAATAGTCCGTCATCTAGTCTTCTCCTTAACGTAGATTGCTAAGATTAATATCGCTAATATTATTATCCACCAATAGCTCGGCTTACTCGGTGCTTGTGCTGTTGTAACCTGTGCTGATGTTACATTAATTGTTGCTGTTGAACTGCTGGGCTTGTAGTATATGTTGTTCACTAATCCACCCGTGTATTCTGCTCTAACCGTGTGGTCCCCTGTTACATTGAATACCGCTGATATTGTTACTGCTCCATCACTCCCTGTCTTACCGCTCACATAGTAATTGTTGTCTAGGTAAAAGTTCACTAGTTGATTTGATAGTGGCTTCCAAGCTGATCCATCATAGTATTCTAGTAGTGCTGTAACCGTGAAAACATCCCCTACTGTAACCTGTTGCGGTGCTGTTAAAGTAATGCGTGTATCATACTGCGGTGGCGGGGGCGGTTCTTGTTCAACTGGGGGCGGGTCTGGAGGCGGTGGCAATTGCTCATATGGATAGTTATCGTTAAGCGGTGGCTCAACTGCATATATTGAACTAGTATCAGTTAATAATACGTTTCCAAACCAGTCCTTAACCACGTATTCAACTGTTGCGATATTATACTTCATGTATTGCTTAAAGAAATTCCATATATTCCTCAGAGTGTCAAACATTGGTTCCCCATAAAACGCTATAATTCTAGGGATCCATACACTCGTGTTTTTCTCGCTTACACCTGCTTGGAAAACATACTTAGCGTATTGTGATACTCCATAACCCTTAACTGGGAAATAAATAGTTGCTTCAACTATTCCATATGTTCCATCATCAATGTAAAAAGCTCCCTGCGGAGTAGTCCCCTTATACACTGCGGAGTTACATCTTACTCCGTAAACCGCGTAGTATTCTCTGCCCTGACTATCATATCCATGATACATCACGAAGTTATCCGCTGTAAGAGATATTGATAGGTAATAGGGTATTTTAGCCATAGTTTTCACCTAGAGCAATATGTAAAAGTCCTGCATTGCGTAAAACCTTGTATCTCTCTGCTCAAATGTAAATAGCTGGTCTGTCTGTGGCTCGTAGAGATACCATTTTACTTGATTACCGTCCTTCAAAATAACTATGTTATATGCGTGTCCGCTTGAGTAATCTAGTATTACTGCGATAGCGTTAATGTGGAAGTCAATTGATATCCTTGATTTAAAGTAGATTGCGAATTTATCGCAGTCAAATAAATCAACTAGGTATTTGCGTGTATCCGTCCAATCCCATTGAATAATCTTTTTAAATGTATTAGAGTCAACCGTGTAATAGTCTCCATCGAGTCTAAACCAGTTGTTGCTTGTCTCCGTCTTCCTCTGAATATCGTTTATTACACTCAATAACTCGGTCTCGGTTAATCTAACTGGGTTTATTTTGAATGGCGGAATATAGTAGTTGTATAGCTCGGTTACATACTGCTTAACTCTACTTACTAGGTTCCTTACGCTCTCCAATTGTTCCACCTGTTGCTTGTTTATACCAGTCGTCTAGCATTGCGATAGTGTCCTGTAAGTCTTTCACTATTTCACTATATGTCTGCTCATCCATGCATTCACATTTCTTAGTGAACAATTGCTTTAGTTTATCAAGTAACTGCTTGACTAAGTCTATTAGTTCACCCATGAATCAATCACCTAGATTGATACCTGTTCGGAGTAGGTTACTGTTGATCCATCCGTTACTGTTACAGATAAACCCGTGTATTTCCATAGCAATTGAGTTGATCCATATATCTCTATTGTGTTAATCGTGTAACCCGTTATTACCTGTATTGTTCCCGTAAAGCTCACGCTTAATCCATCCGCTGATAGCGTGTTGCTTGTTCCTACACTGTTTGATGTTGATCCACCTACAAAGTTAATTAGATTTATTTTAAGTCCACTCGCTGATGTGTTACCTGCTAATACGTTGCATACTAGGTTACCGAAATTAACCATTGTCATAGAGTAGCTGCTTCCACCATAGCTTAGCGTCCCGCTTATGCTTACTGTTATCGTTAATGTAACATTAACTGTGTCCCCGCTGTTTACTGCTGGTTGCGTTGATGGTGTTGTCTCAAAATAGAGATTTGCTCCTGCGTATGCTCTTACTTTACCGATCGTGTAACTAGCTGATGCTGTTATACTGCATGTTATTGTTAACTGGTTCCCGCTCACACTGTATGATAAACTAGTAGTGCTGTCTCTCTCTGTTCCCCCTGTATCAACTAGTGCGATCTTCGTTATCTTGCTTAACTGTGTTCCATCGTATAAGGCTCTGATAACGTGTTGCTTAAGCGTCGTTGTAGGTGAACCCGTTAAAGGTGTTTGATATAACCCCTTGTTCTCAACCATTAGTTCCCCTTCTATATTTAAATTAGGGTTCAATCTATTTCACCCATGTATAATTAGGATAAACACTATCTTAAGTGTTTAAGTGGTGGAAAAAAGAAAGATATGGTTATTCTTTCCTCTTTTCCCTGCGTTTCTCTATTACTGGTCTAATCTCGTAACCTGCTATTCCACCAATGATCGCTCCAATCGTCAATAACACGTTTCCATCAAGCTTAAGAGTTAATAAATTCATTATCTCAAGTAACACTAGTGAAACAATAGCGATTATTTTAACAATAGAGTCATCGCTCATCACTATATCACCTACTTAGCTGTTGCTTGTCCAAGTATAAATCCACCTAATCCTGCTCCAATGATCCAGAATTTCATTTCATCCTTTGCTTTATTGTATCCATCATTGTATGCTTCCTCAATTGCTTTCTTTGATATGTTCACTATGTCATCTATTGCTGAATCCATTGATGTCTTCCAATTATTAAGTATCGTGGTCATTTGGTTATAGTCATCTTGCGTTATCTTACCCTGCTGTAACCATGAACTCAGTAAATCCGTTGCTGATGTATAGTATTGCTGGTTCGTCTGCTTTGCTTTCTCTCCCTCTTCCTCTACTTTCTTCTGGTGCTCAACTATTGTCTCTGGTTTATCTGTTGATGCTGAACTTATAACTGCCACTAATCCACCTGCGATCGCTCCACCTATACATGCTCCCAATACCTCTGATAATCCAAGTAATGATAACCCGCCTGTAACATATGCTCCTGCCATTAGTCCTACTGTTGTTAAAGCACATCCTACTGCTCCCCATGTGAATATTCTTCCCCAATCCCATTGTCCAAGATATGTCTGTGTCTTAATTCTGATTTGTAGATTCGTGGTGTCAAATTCAACGGTTAGAACTCTACCAATAAATGTTATCATGTAAAACGGTCTAAGTAGAGTTAAAGCTGTATCATAGTCTCCGCTGTTAATAGCTTGTAGTAATTGCATTACTGCGTTATTCGTTAATCCATAGCTGTGCCCAAGTATATGTATCATCATTTCCTTAATACTGGTGAACTGAAGCGTTAAAGTCAATAATGCTAATTGATGATAATCCGTGTCAAAGCTAATTGTTCCAAGCTCCGTTAAACCTATTAACCTGCCCTTATTCTCCTTATGTAAATATGCATACACCATGAACCTGGGATCGCTCGGGATATATGTAAGAGTCGGCGGTAAATTAAAATATGAACCTGTAACCTTATCAAAAACAGTGTAATACTGTAAATACTGTGAATCAGGTATAGGCGGTGATGTATAAGCTCCTAGCGTTATTAATAATGGTAATGCTATAACTTCGTTTGTTTCAATTAATTTCACTAATATAAAATATGTTCCACTAGTAAATCCTTTACTTAACTGCTGTGTATTGAGATAGTCGCCTAATTCAATGATCTTGCTCTGCGTTCCCGATGTTATTGTTGTAGTATAGTCGTCTGTAACTTTGATTCCATTAGAGTCAAATACTGCTAATGTAAGAGTAACATTACTCGTTGGAGGCGGTGAAAATAATACGTTAAGCTTCGGCTCCGTTAATTCACCTTTAATCCATAAGTTTCTATCAAGAAATGCTAACATTGTCATGCTTCATCACAGTATTATTTTGTCCTTGTATTTGTTGATTAAGTCATATACTAGTTTAGCTTGTTTATCATCCATGAACTCAGTTATTATTATAACCTTGCTTGATTCCTGTTTAACCGTGATCTGCTTAACTTTAACGCTGTCCTTCACAAGGTATAAGTCCGTTAATATTCTAATTGTTTCCATGCTTCCACCATGAATAATATTGTTTAGCTCCATCTTAAAGCTTAATATAGTGTAACGTATTAGCTTTATCAACGTGTCCAATAATGTTTTTAATGTATTCAACACTGTATCCCTCACTGTATAGTGTCTTAATGTATAATCTTCTAAGATAATGTGGATTAACGCGTAGTTTCCTATATGCATGTATCTTTATCTGATGTCTATTTAACTCATCAACACATAACTTGTAATATGGTAAATCAAGAATTGATGCTTCTTCGGGAAAAACTACATGCCTCGTGTTTCCTTTCTTTAATGCTTTAATCTGTATAATGCGGTTTAACTGCTTCATGAACTCATGTATCGCTGTTATAGACTCCGTTACTCTTAATCCATTCCTTATAATAATGAGTAATGCTAAGTAAACTAGTTTCTTCTTGCATTCACTTGTTAAATAGTATTGTCTCACTATTTCATCATATATGCTGTTGTATTCATCAAATATATTAGTATATGTATGCATAGTAACCTGGCATTCTGCCTTTTTCCTCATGATGTATCCATGCAAATACTCCTATAATGTGCGGTGCTTTATGTGTAAGCGGGTGAACTACTGCGGTCTGCGTGATCTCGGTCATAGAATCCACTGTTACGGGTGTAACTGCTGTCCCATACTCGCATACTAGTACCTTATCGTCCTTATACGTTGATGTTAATGTAACGATCCATATGTATGTCCAAGGTGCCCGTAAATGAATTTCTGGAATAGATGCGGGTTTAAACCCGTTTACCTTAGCGTATTGCTCCGTGAACTCATATATTTTATTCACTGATTCAACCGCTTGTAGTCTGAACATAACCATATCCATCTCGTATAAGTCTAAGCATTTAAACTTTTCACGAATATACACGTATAGCGGATGGTCCTTCTCTATGAATAAGTTATCCCAATCTATTACTTCCTCGTGTGTCTCCTCTCTGCATTCCTCACCTACTAGTTCATAGTGTTCATTTATCGGTCTATATATTGGTTCACATATCTGCTCTTTCATTGTTATTTTATCCTTCTTGTAGAGTTCACTTATCTTAGTTGTCCCGTAACGCTTCAGTAACTCATCTGTAACTTCCTGCAAAACATCGTTCACGTTTGCGTCAATATAGCTCTTAATCATCCTCTCCTCTCTAACCTCTGGTTTAATGTATATAGAGAACAGCGTTGTCAACTGCTGTATGCATTCAGCATAGCTTAGATCTCCGCAATACTCATCCCATAGCATTCTAACCCCTTCCTCAGTCGGGTTAAACCCTGCGTGTTCCCAGAAATCACTTGTAAACGTTTCATTAATGAACTTTAATAGATTCATAACCTCTATTGGTGTAAGATTCCTTCCCGTCCTCTTTCTACATGCTCCCCTGCGTGGCATAAAATCACCTAGTATAAATTAGTGTAGAAGAATCTTAAGGATTACTAGGGAAAAAGAAAAAAAATAAAAAAGAAATAGAGTTAAAGGTTTTAGCGTTCAAATGTTGGGGCTGTTGCTGTTGCTGTTGCTGGTTTAAGTGCCTCATACGTTGAGTATAGCTCGTGGAATCTCTTCCCTGGCTCCTTTGCTTTGCTTGGTCTCTTCTTCCTGCCAGTCGCTAATTCTCTTTGAATAATCTTTAACCTCTCCTCTATTGGTCTTCCCGCTGTCCTGCTTGATACCTCGCTGAATAACCTTGCTCTCTCAAATACTCCTCTAGGCATTGCTCCAGGGTTCATGAACCAGGGCGGTGGTGTTGCTAATATTGTCTCTGGTTTCTTTGGTCTCTTACCAATGCTCATTAGTGCTTTCAAGAGTCTCGGGTGATACCAGGGATTTCTCTTTATTAATACTAGTTCCCCGAAAATGTTCTTAACTCGGGCTTTACTTCTCACCATACACTACCACCTCATGCGTATATCTTACCGCTCCAAGATACCTTAGATCCTACTACTACTAGGTCGTGTGCTCCGCTGGATAGTGCTGTCTTTAATAGAATATCGAAGTTGTCCGCTGTCCCGTTTATCGTGTAATCCGTGTTTAGGAATTTCTCTGTTCCATCTATTTTAACTGTTATGGCGGTTGTGTCAAAGTTTATGCAGTGGATAGTGTTGGGGTCTGTTGCATAGCATAGCGGTGGCTTATCAACAAGTACCACTAATAGGTCTCTCATTCCGTCTCTACCGTAGAGTGCTAACCAATCACCGATGTATGGGAGTTGTCTAACGTTCGGCATAAATAGATCTAGCATTGATAAAGATATCTTGATTGCTGGGTCATTGTATTCTTTCAGCGTCTTAACTGTGTATTGTTTTGCGAATTCAACGGCTTTCTTACCAATATATAATCCTACTCCATCGATCGCCATATCCATGAGTCTCTTTGTTATTTCCTCGGGTTTTATAGACATATATCTATTTCACCTTCACGATATTAGATATAGTTGTTTCCCCATCTTAAGCTTTACTATTAGAAAATCCTAGCGTTGTGCTTTGACTCCATGTAGTTAATGAAATCCGTTAAATCCCTTACCCTGTGAAAACCATACACTTTGCAAATCCATACTCCGCCCTGCTCATCCATGATCTTGTTCATCTTGTCTCTATCAGTGAATAAGTAAACGTCATTGCTGGGGGGATCCACTCTCCTGCATACTCTTACTAGCCTCACTCTCCCCTCCCTTACTCATCTTCATCAAGTAGTCTCTAGCGGATGTATATATGATTGCGTCGAGTAACTCGCTTACATCCTTCTGTAATCCAAGCTTGTCCTTCAATCCCTTCATTAAGATCGCTCCAAGAGTGATTAAACGCTCATCTATCACTGGTTTACTCGTTGTCTTCTCAAGTGCTTTAACTCTCTCCTCTATTGTCTCAAGTGCCTTGCTCACAGTGTTGAGTGTTGGAGATAACGTGTTCGTTAATTGCTCTGCGAATGCATTAGTTAATTGCTGAATACTCTGCTGTTGCATTTGCATGGCTTCATTCCATGCTTCCCTGCTCACATTGTAGTATTTAGTTGCTTCAGCTTCATTAATCCACGACAAATAACTAGAGTGTAGGAATTGCATAAGCTTCAATGCTGTTGCTCCATCAATCTTTTTAAGTGCTTCCTCAACTTCCTTCGGTATCTCTGCTCCTGCTTTCTTAGGAGGCCTCCATCGTCTCCTCGGTCTCGGTATAACTTCCTCTTCCTCTCCCGTCTCCTCTTCTCCTAGTTCATTATTGTTTGCTAAAGGAATATCATTAGGGGTTAAGTCCTCATCCATGCTTCCACTCAATAATTAAGAAATATTCTTAAATACTTATATATATGCTTAACGTGTATTGATTCACTTATATAAGCATTTTATCATATTAATGTAGTGGGGTGCAAATGGTATATCGTTACAGTAATCCAAGGAAAACGGATCACCTAGTAATACCTATAGATGTTGAAACCAAGGATGCAATTAAAACATATTGTTATGAAATACTTGAATACGAGAAATTAAGCGAATGTATCCGCTACATGCTTAAAAAATATTTCCAATGGGCAAAAGTCATGGAAAAAGTAGAAAGAAGAGAGAAAATAAAAACCTCAAGTAAAAAATCCCCCAAAGAATCCAAGAATCCCTAGCACTTTGTTATCACGTGATAACATTTGATAAATTTACTTATCAATCCCATGTTTACCAGTCCACGCTCTAAATCACTGTGCGTTTAGCCATAAATGTGAGTAAGGATCTGAACACATACATTTTTTTTGTATAAATAGATCTACAATTAGAGAATCCTATGAAAAATTTTTCGGGTGCATGTTTTGTTTGTATTATAAGTGGGGTCTTCTATGGAAAAACTGGGGTCAATGAACACCATGATCTGGGGTCTGCGTAACCATTGAAACTGGGGTCAATGATCTCCATCAACTGGGGTCTGCGGGATTCCACGAGGGCTTAGTTTGAAACGTTTTGAAACCTAAGTTTGTTTCAGATCTGAATTGAAACCTATATAAGAATTAATATAGCTATATCTGTGCTGATATAGGGTTTGTTTCGCTTCAATACGCTGGAATTTCTAGCGGTTCTGCGTCTATTGTCCTATGGTTGCTGATTCAAAAATTCAGGGATAGGATATGGTTGAAACCATAAAAAATAATTTAAAAGATCTACTTACATTTTCCACGTGCTTTTAGTTCTTTTACTGCTGTTACTAGTGTGTTAAAGAAAAAGTCGTCTTGGATAAATTCTTTTGTTATAATGTAGATTACTCCGTATTTTGTCTCTACGTGTGTTCCGTCGCTGTCATCATAGCATTTGGTTATTTGATTCATCCACTTATCCACTTGCTCCATACACATCTCAATCATTTTCTTAACTGTCTGGGTCTCCAATACGTGCTCAATGCATGATGATCTACGTAAATCAGTGTAATTATTATTCCTCATTCTCTCCGTCATGGTTCTTTCACACATGCTTACTAATCCCTTCCTGCTGTGGGTTCCTTGGGTTTATAATATGGGCATTTCATCTTTGCATCCGTGTATATGTATTTTATGCATTTAACTGTTCCATCATAGTTTACGTATTCGCAGTATTCACAATTATAACATGTGCTTACTAGCGGTGTATATTTCATTGTTTTAAGAATTAGCTCAAGAATCTTGAACATTGTTTCATCAAAACCCATACATCTATCACCTTGTTTACATTGGTCTCAGCAATATGTTGAGAAATCTGTCATCTATGTGTTCTAGTATTATCTGTAATGCTGTCTCACTTGTTGCTTCGTGGTGTAGCGGATCTATTACTGCTCCTATCATGCATGGAAATACCCTCATCTCTCCTTCTATTCTTAACACGTATTCATTTAATTTAGCTTCCTTTTCAAGTGTTGCTTCAACTGTGTCTATGTTCTGGGGTTCTGGATAATTAAGGAATACATATCTCGGTTTGCTCAATACATCGTCTAATTCATCTTCTTTAATGAACTCAGTATATTTAAGTCTTGCTGTGGATTTGTGGCATATTGAAATAAATCCCTTCCCTATTATAATTACTCTTTCTTTTGCTTTGTCCTCAATTATCTTGTATGCTTCTTTCTTCAACTGCTCAAATTCCGTTAAATATAACTCTGGTCTTATTCTAATGAAAAAACTTGATAAAACTTCATCACTCATAATTTACACCTACCATAACATAATATATTATGATAAAAGGGTTTATAAGCTTTCGGTAAAAGGAGAGTGTAGAGTAAAAAATCTACTTTAAGAGTGCTCTAAGCTTCTCCACTGTCTCAGGGCTTATGAACTCTACTTTTGTAACTGTTGATGCGTCTATCTGTGCTATTTCTAGTAGAGTTGGGTTTGCATAGATTTTAAGGTTGTCTGATTTCCTCCACCCCAATAACTTGCTTACTAGAAACATGTTGTAGTTTGATGCTATTAGGAAATTGTAAGCTGATGTGTGCCTTAACACGTGTAGTGATTTATTAGCGTCCACTAAGTAGGTTTTCGTTGCGTCGTTTAATTTATCTGCATACTGTAAAACAGTTTTCTTAAATAAACTGCTAAGCTTCACTACGTCCTTGGGGCTAAATAACTTGTCTGGTATTGCTAAATCACTTATGCTTTTCCTAATGAACTTCTCCCATCTAAACTTTTTCCCTTTCTTTCCTTTCTCCTCTGTCTGTATCACTGTGAACGTGTCTTCTCCGTACAAGTCCCTTATAATCTTGTTTCTGATCGTGAACGATTCGTTTATTATTCTGAAATTAGTGAGTGATTCCCTTCTACTAGCTGTTTCAAGTAGGAATAATATGGCTTTAACGCTTTGCTTGTAGAATTCGTTACCTGTCTGCCTGTATAGTTTTCCTAGGTCAATTAAAACACTCTCTATTACATCCTTCGGTAAATATGCTCCACTATACTTACCCGTGTATTCGGCTTGTTTAATGCTGGGCGGTAATAACTTCACTCCTAGGTGCATTTGTAGAGATTGAATATTGCTTATCACTGCGTTGATCTCTCTTCCAAGGTCTCTTTTAAGCTCTAGGTATTTGAGAATCCACTTGTATTTTTCCTCTTTCGGTATCTCGGGATCCACTAAGTCCTCTGGCGTAATCTCGTATAGTTCTTCAGCTCTCGTGTCTCCCGATAACTTCAGAGATCTAACATACGTGTTGTATGTGTTTATGATGTCCCAATACGTGTTTATTATCTTAGCGTATTGCGTCTTCGTTAATGATATCCCAATCTGTGCTCTAAGCGTGTCGTCTAGCTCCCTCACCACATTCCTCTCCATGAACTCTTTTTTATTTGCTGGTGGAATACGTTTCTTTTCAAGCTTCAATCTAAGCTTCTCCTCCATTGCTTTAGCTCTCTCTTTTGCTTCAACTAGTGCTTTCTTCTTTAACTCCTCAAATGTTGTTCCACATTTCCCTAGTCTTCTCCACAGTGTTATCCTGCTTGTATCTAGTTGCTTACATATGAGTTCTATGTCATACTCGGGGTTTTCCCTTAGCTTACTTATTATGAACTCTGTTAATCTATTGCAGTCGTTTAGGATCTCCTCGGATAGGGCTTTGCTCAATATGGGTGTTCTTCTGCTCATAGCCAATCACACCCATGTTATTGATATGAAACAAGGGTTTATAAACTTTTCTGTGAAAGGTTTCAATTAACGGGTTCTCTGTGCTGTGTATTGCTCCTCTCTGCTCGTGTATTTCTTTGTCTCTAATCCTAGGATTTTCTTGAGTTTACTCCATATGATTTTACTTACTTTAGCGTTTTCATCTAGCCTTATGCTTATGTCCTCTAGCTTTATGATTAAGTCATCGTATAGCTTCTTTAAGTCATCACTATTATGTATCACTGTTTTACACGCGTTATCCATGATGTTCCTGAAATGTAAATATAGGTTCGTTAAGGATTCAAGTTGTTCAAGTTGCTGTAGTAGAGTGATGTATTTCTCGTGCTCCTTCTGTAAAACCTTAACCTCTAGTTTAAGCCTTTCACGTTTCTTAATGAGATTAGCGATTGTTTGATCGCTTGTCTCAACATAGCAGTCATAACACATGTAAACCGTTTGTTTTCTATTGTCTTTAAACTCATATACTATCCAGTAAGCTTTATCCCCTATTCTTATGTCCTTGTTACACCTTGAACACTTAATTGGTCTGCCAAAATACGTTATTAACTTTCCACCATTGATCTTAACAATCTCGTTATTAGCGTCCACTCCATTAATGAACACTGCGATTATTGATTGAACACATTCGTTTATGCTCTGCATATTGTTGCTTCTACAATACTGCTCTAGCTTATCGTTCAGCTCCTTGTCATAGATCCTGATTTTAAGCTCCCGCTTAAACTCACTCATAAAGTATCTTCCTCTTGCATAGTGATAGAGTTAAATAAATATATATTGTTGATATAATAGCTGTAATTATTCCCGATATTAAATACATGATTGAGTATAGTTGATAATTCAACATTTCAATGAGTGGTTTATCATTGGATTCAGTTAAGTATTTATAGCTCATGCATATAAAGTAAACTGTTATAGAAATCAGGATAATTGATAATATGAAACACGTTATTATTATTGCGTCAAATGAGTTCATAGAGTGTTCACCACGCTGTAATGCCTCTTAGCCATATGCTCCTTTGTTGAAGCGTATTGTTTCTTAACACACATCGAGCACACTTTATGAATAAAGTCAATAACATTCTGTTGCCTAAGCTTCATTAACTCCTTGTTCTCAACTGCTTTACACTTTGTTTTTCTAAATAGGCATTCCATATAGATACCTCAATATGTTTTTAATAATTACACCAAAAAATAACCCAGTCATGAACTCGTTTAAGTCCCCTAGCGTGTCATCTGGGTTCTCATACTTAAACCTCAACTCTATCACCTGCCTGAACATATACATGATTGTAACACATAATGCTAACACGGGTTCAAGAGAAAAAACTAATCCACTTATGAAATGAATAATATCCGTTAAAAAAACATATAGTTTTCTCATCTAGGTTCACGCCTTCAATGATTCAATATTTATCTCGTCGCATATTTCTTTTTCAATAACACACTTCAACGCTAAAGCTATATCGAGAATCTGCTTAGCTTTCCTGTAATTCTTCACTGATACATAGTAACAGAAATCGTTAAATAACCTATCACACGTGTTCACTGCTCATCTTCCTCAAGCATTCTCTCAAGCGGTAAGTCTCTCAGTGCTTCAGCTATACATTCCAATAGCTCCTCGTGGCATATCCTTGTAATATATCCCTTCTCACCTAACACTACTACTTTATGGTAATCTCTCTCATAGACTGTTAAGATCTTTTTACCCATCTTAGGCTTCTCGCTCATAACGTTCACTCCTCAGTTATCTGCTTATCAACTTCATCCACGCTGATGTTTTTTATCTCGTTTCTCCTAAGATGCTTCATAAGGTGATTAACTGCGTTTGCCTTCAACTGCTCACGATAGATAGAGTATATTGTTTTATCACACACGGGGCATTTCCACTTATACATAACCTATCCCCATAACATAATATATAACAAAAAAGCTTAAAAACATTACGGATAAAAAAAAATATTTATTTCAACGAGACCCCAGCCACAATAGCATTGTCTGGTATATCAATTATAATTAGGTCTCGTTGTGGGTAAAGCCTAATCTTAACATACTTCTCAATAAACCTTGTCTCAAAAGCATGTAAGTACATGTGTAGCGTGCTCACTCGGGTGTAATGTAGTGTACTAGTACGTATGGTATCGCATTGGGGGTTGATGACAGGTTTGACTTTGCATACGCTGTTATTGAGACTATTTGTTTTGATGCGGATCCTTGATAGAGCGAGAATGATCCACCCATCGCCCAATACAGCTCAAATGCTGTTACCTGCTTCTTCACGACTGGGCCTTCTTTTGATGAAGCTACAAGTTCATGTGTGCCTGTGCTACCGTCGCTGAACTTGAACTCGAGCTTAACTGTCTGCAGCTCACCCTCTGTTAGTCCGTCAAACATAACGTCTATGTATAGCACTATGCTGTTTTGTGGTAGCTTTATCTCTACGCCTTCGCCATATGTGTCGTTGACTCCCACACTTGGCGATGCGTATGCTATTGCTTGCTTGAAGTGCGTTGTATATGCCTTGATCTTGAACATGCCCATCATGAACACCACGATATGCTTACTATCTCCATTGTATGCTTACTATCTCTATTGTTGGTGTGCTGTGTGGGTTTGCTGTGTCCGTGTTGTTTGCCGTTATTGTTACTTGCTCACCCGCTATTAGCTCTATCCCCTGCTCGTCCCCTGCGATAGTGTAGTTGTTGCTTCCCACAGTTACCGTTAATTGAACCTGTGGGTCTCCGTCTCCGTGAAACAGTATTACTGCGAATCCGTATTGTCCGCTTAGCAGTGTTTTTGATTCACCTGGGTTAAGCGGTGTTGATACCGATGTTGTTCTCCCTGATTGTAGGGTGATCTTCTTTACTTTCATTAATCCAAGTACTGTTACTAATCCACCTGCAAGTGCTCCACCTAGTACTCCATTCATATTATTTTTTGAACTCATATAGTTTCACCCTGATTAATAATTATTTATTGCTCCTTCTTATAGATTTCCATTAGAGTGATTATTAATATTATTAGTAGTATTAACCATAACGTGCTCGGCTTCTCCTGTATTGTTACAGGCGGGTTTACCTTCTCTATTTTCAGTAAAGTGCTCTCATATAGTGATATATTGCTCAATGCCTTCAATAGCGGTGTATAGCTCGTTAAATCAACTGCATCACTAAGCGTTACATTTGAAAATGCGTAGAGATAAATGCCTTTCCTTATGTTTGCTGAACTCCTCAGGTTTAATGCTTCACTAAGAGATAGGTTATAAGTGTTCTTAGCGGTTAAAACCGCGTTGCTCATTAAACTCAGTGCTTCACTTAGAGTTAAGTTTACTCTGCCAGGTGATGTTATTGTTAAACCTGCGTTGCTCGTTAAACCAAGTGCTTCACTTAGAGATACGTTATATATATTCTTAACTGTTAAACCTGCGTTACCTGTTAAACCAATTGATTCAGTTGCTGTTAAGTTATATGTGCGTCTAATGTTTAGTGTTACCGCATCACTAAGAGATATTGTTGAATTAGCTCTAAGAGATTTAACTGTGCTCAGTAATGCTGTATCGCTAAGAGTTACATGTGAATCAGCGTAGAAATAGTATGTTGGTGGTGTAATACTTAAGCTTACTGTATCACCTAATGATATTTGGGAATCAGCGTAGAGATAATAGTCCGTCATCTAGTCTTCTCCTTAACGTAGATTGCTAAGATTAATATCGCTAATATTATTATCCACCAATAGCTCGGCTTACTCGGTGCTTGTGCTGTTGTAACCTGTGCTGATGTTACATTAATTGTTGCTGTTGAACTGCTGGGCTTGTAGTATATGTTGTTCACTAATCCACCCGTGTATTCTGCTCTAACCGTGTGGTCCCCTGTTACATTGAATACCGCTGATATTGTTACTGCTCCATCACTCCCTGTCTTACCGCTCACATAGTAATTGTTGTCTAGGTAAAAGTTCACTAGTTGATTTGATAGTGGCTTCCAAGCTGATCCATCATAGTATTCTAGTAGTGCTGTAACCGTGAAAACATCCCCTACTGTAACCTGTTGCGGTGCTGTTAAAGTAATGCGTGTATCATACTGCGGTGGCGGGGGCGGTTCTTGTTCAACTGGGGGCGGGTCTGGAGGCGGTGGCAATTGCTCATATGGATAGTTATCGTTAAGCGGTGGCTCAACTGCATATATTGAACTAGTATCAGTTAATAATACGTTTCCAAACCAGTCCTTAACCACGTATTCAACTGTTGCGATATTATACTTCATGTATTGCTTAAAGAAATTCCATATATTCCTCAGAGTGTCAAACATTGGTTCCCCATAAAACGCTATAATTCTAGGGATCCATACACTCGTGTTTTTCTCGCTTACACCTGCTTGGAAAACATACTTAGCGTATTGTGATACTCCATAACCCTTAACTGGGAAATAAATAGTTGCTTCAACTATTCCATATGTTCCATCATCAATGTAAAAAGCTCCCTGCGGAGTAGTCCCCTTATACACTGCGGAGTTACATCTTACTCCGTAAACCGCGTAGTATTCTCTGCCCTGACTATCATATCCATGATACATCACGAAGTTATCCGCTGTAAGAGATATTGATAGGTAATAGGGTATTTTAGCCATAGTTTTCACCTAGAGCAATATGTAAAAGTCCTGCATTGCGTAAAACCTTGTATCTCTCTGCTCAAATGTAAATAGCTGGTCTGTCTGTGGCTCGTAGAGATACCATTTTACTTGATTACCGTCCTTCAAAATAACTATGTTATATGCGTGTCCGCTTGAGTAATCTAGTATTACTGCGATAGCGTTAATGTGGAAGTCAATTGATATCCTTGATTTAAAGTAGATTGCGAATTTATCGCAGTCAAATAAATCAACTAGGTATTTGCGTGTATCCGTCCAATCCCATTGAATAATCTTTTTAAATGTATTAGAGTCAACCGTGTAATAGTCTCCATCGAGTCTAAACCAGTTGTTGCTTGTCTCCGTCTTCCTCTGAATATCGTTTATTACACTCAATAACTCGGTCTCGGTTAATCTAACTGGGTTTATTTTGAATGGCGGAATATAGTAGTTGTATAGCTCGGTTACATACTGCTTAACTCTACTTACTAGGTTCCTTACGCTCTCCAATTGTTCCACCTGTTGCTTGTTTATACCAGTCGTCTAGCATTGCGATAGTGTCCTGTAAGTCTTTCACTATTTCACTATATGTCTGCTCATCCATGCATTCACATTTCTTAGTGAACAATTGCTTTAGTTTATCAAGTAACTGCTTGACTAAGTCTATTAGTTCACCCATGAATCAATCACCTAGATTGATACCTGTTCGGAGTAGGTTACTGTTGATCCATCCGTTACTGTTACAGATAAACCCGTGTATTTCCATAGCAATTGAGTTGATCCATATATCTCTATTGTGTTAATCGTGTAACCCGTTATTACCTGTATTGTTCCCGTAAAGCTCACGCTTAATCCATCCGCTGATAGCGTGTTGCTTGTTCCTACACTGTTTGATGTTGATCCACCTACAAAGTTAATTAGATTTATTTTAAGTCCACTCGCTGATGTGTTACCTGCTAATACGTTGCATACTAGGTTACCGAAATTAACCATTGTCATAGAGTAGCTGCTTCCACCATAGCTTAGCGTCCCGCTTATGCTTACTGTTATCGTTAATGTAACATTAACTGTGTCCCCGCTGTTTACTGCTGGTTGCGTTGATGGTGTTGTCTCAAAATAGAGATTTGCTCCTGCGTATGCTCTTACTTTACCGATCGTGTAACTAGCTGATGCTGTTATACTGCATGTTATTGTTAACTGGTTCCCGCTCACACTGTATGATAAACTAGTAGTGCTGTCTCTCTCTGTTCCCCCTGTATCAACTAGTGCGATCTTCGTTATCTTGCTTAACTGTGTTCCATCGTATAAGGCTCTGATAACGTGTTGCTTAAGCGTCGTTGTAGGTGAACCCGTTAAAGGTGTTTGATATAACCCCTTGTTCTCAACCATTAGTTCCCCTTCTATATTTAAATTAGGGTTCAATCTATTTCACCCATGTATAATTAGGATAAACACTATCTTAAGTGTTTAAGTGGTGGAAAAAAGAAAGATATGGTTATTCTTTCCTCTTTTCCCTGCGTTTCTCTATTACTGGTCTAATCTCGTAACCTGCTATTCCACCAATGATCGCTCCAATCGTCAATAACACGTTTCCATCAAGCTTAAGAGTTAATAAATTCATTATCTCAAGTAACACTAGTGAAACAATAGCGATTATTTTAACAATAGAGTCATCGCTCATCACTATATCACCTACTTAGCTGTTGCTTGTCCAAGTATAAATCCACCTAATCCTGCTCCAATGATCCAGAATTTCATTTCATCCTTTGCTTTATTGTATCCATCATTGTATGCTTCCTCAATTGCTTTCTTTGATATGTTCACTATGTCATCTATTGCTGAATCCATTGATGTCTTCCAATTATTAAGTATCGTGGTCATTTGGTTATAGTCATCTTGCGTTATCTTACCCTGCTGTAACCATGAACTCAGTAAATCCGTTGCTGATGTATAGTATTGCTGGTTCGTCTGCTTTGCTTTCTCTCCCTCTTCCTCTACTTTCTTCTGGTGCTCAACTATTGTCTCTGGTTTATCTGTTGATGCTGAACTTATAACTGCCACTAATCCACCTGCGATCGCTCCACCTATACATGCTCCCAATACCTCTGATAATCCAAGTAATGATAACCCGCCTGTAACATATGCTCCTGCCATTAGTCCTACTGTTGTTAAAGCACATCCTACTGCTCCCCATGTGAATATTCTTCCCCAATCCCATTGTCCAAGATATGTCTGTGTCTTAATTCTGATTTGTAGATTCGTGGTGTCAAATTCAACGGTTAGAACTCTACCAATAAATGTTATCATGTAAAACGGTCTAAGTAGAGTTAAAGCTGTATCATAGTCTCCGCTGTTAATAGCTTGTAGTAATTGCATTACTGCGTTATTCGTTAATCCATAGCTGTGCCCAAGTATATGTATCATCATTTCCTTAATACTGGTGAACTGAAGCGTTAAAGTCAATAATGCTAATTGATGATAATCCGTGTCAAAGCTAATTGTTCCAAGCTCCGTTAAACCTATTAACCTGCCCTTATTCTCCTTATGTAAATATGCATACACCATGAACCTGGGATCGCTCGGGATATATGTAAGAGTCGGCGGTAAATTAAAATATGAACCTGTAACCTTATCAAAAACAGTGTAATACTGTAAATACTGTGAATCAGGTATAGGCGGTGATGTATAAGCTCCTAGCGTTATTAATAATGGTAATGCTATAACTTCGTTTGTTTCAATTAATTTCACTAATATAAAATATGTTCCACTAGTAAATCCTTTACTTAACTGCTGTGTATTGAGATAGTCGCCTAATTCAATGATCTTGCTCTGCGTTCCCGATGTTATTGTTGTAGTATAGTCGTCTGTAACTTTGATTCCATTAGAGTCAAATACTGCTAATGTAAGAGTAACATTACTCGTTGGAGGCGGTGAAAATAATACGTTAAGCTTCGGCTCCGTTAATTCACCTTTAATCCATAAGTTTCTATCAAGAAATGCTAACATTGTCATGCTTCATCACAGTATTATTTTGTCCTTGTATTTGTTGATTAAGTCATATACTAGTTTAGCTTGTTTATCATCCATGAACTCAGTTATTATTATAACCTTGCTTGATTCCTGTTTAACCGTGATCTGCTTAACTTTAACGCTGTCCTTCACAAGGTATAAGTCCGTTAATATTCTAATTGTTTCCATGCTTCCACCATGAATAATATTGTTTAGCTCCATCTTAAAGCTTAATATAGTGTAACGTATTAGCTTTATCAACGTGTCCAATAATGTTTTTAATGTATTCAACACTGTATCCCTCACTGTATAGTGTCTTAATGTATAATCTTCTAAGATAATGTGGATTAACGCGTAGTTTCCTATATGCATGTATCTTTATCTGATGTCTATTTAACTCATCAACACATAACTTGTAATATGGTAAATCAAGAATTGATGCTTCTTCGGGAAAAACTACATGCCTCGTGTTTCCTTTCTTTAATGCTTTAATCTGTATAATGCGGTTTAACTGCTTCATGAACTCATGTATCGCTGTTATAGACTCCGTTACTCTTAATCCATTCCTTATAATAATGAGTAATGCTAAGTAAACTAGTTTCTTCTTGCATTCACTTGTTAAATAGTATTGTCTCACTATTTCATCATATATGCTGTTGTATTCATCAAATATATTAGTATATGTATGCATAGTAACCTGGCATTCTGCCTTTTTCCTCATGATGTATCCATGCAAATACTCCTATAATGTGCGGTGCTTTATGTGTAAGCGGGTGAACTACTGCGGTCTGCGTGATCTCGGTCATAGAATCCACTGTTACGGGTGTAACTGCTGTCCCATACTCGCATACTAGTACCTTATCGTCCTTATACGTTGATGTTAATGTAACGATCCATATGTATGTCCAAGGTGCCCGTAAATGAATTTCTGGAATAGATGCGGGTTTAAACCCGTTTACCTTAGCGTATTGCTCCGTGAACTCATATATTTTATTCACTGATTCAACCGCTTGTAGTCTGAACATAACCATATCCATCTCGTATAAGTCTAAGCATTTAAACTTTTCACGAATATACACGTATAGCGGATGGTCCTTCTCTATGAATAAGTTATCCCAATCTATTACTTCCTCGTGTGTCTCCTCTCTGCATTCCTCACCTACTAGTTCATAGTGTTCATTTATCGGTCTATATATTGGTTCACATATCTGCTCTTTCATTGTTATTTTATCCTTCTTGTAGAGTTCACTTATCTTAGTTGTCCCGTAACGCTTCAGTAACTCATCTGTAACTTCCTGCAAAACATCGTTCACGTTTGCGTCAATATAGCTCTTAATCATCCTCTCCTCTCTAACCTCTGGTTTAATGTATATAGAGAACAGCGTTGTCAACTGCTGTATGCATTCAGCATAGCTTAGATCTCCGCAATACTCATCCCATAGCATTCTAACCCCTTCCTCAGTCGGGTTAAACCCTGCGTGTTCCCAGAAATCACTTGTAAACGTTTCATTAATGAACTTTAATAGATTCATAACCTCTATTGGTGTAAGATTCCTTCCCGTCCTCTTTCTACATGCTCCCCTGCGTGGCATAAAATCACCTAGTATAAATTAGTGTAGAAGAATCTTAAGGATTACTAGGGAAAAAGAAAAAAAATAAAAAAGAAATAGAGTTAAAGGTTTTAGCGTTCAAATGTTGGGGCTGTTGCTGTTGCTGTTGCTGGTTTAAGTGCCTCATACGTTGAGTATAGCTCGTGGAATCTCTTCCCTGGCTCCTTTGCTTTGCTTGGTCTCTTCTTCCTGCCAGTCGCTAATTCTCTTTGAATAATCTTTAACCTCTCCTCTATTGGTCTTCCCGCTGTCCTGCTTGATACCTCGCTGAATAACCTTGCTCTCTCAAATACTCCTCTAGGCATTGCTCCAGGGTTCATGAACCAGGGCGGTGGTGTTGCTAATATTGTCTCTGGTTTCTTTGGTCTCTTACCAATGCTCATTAGTGCTTTCAAGAGTCTCGGGTGATACCAGGGATTTCTCTTTATTAATACTAGTTCCCCGAAAATGTTCTTAACTCGGGCTTTACTTCTCACCATACACTACCACCTCATGCGTATATCTTACCGCTCCAAGATACCTTAGATCCTACTACTACTAGGTCGTGTGCTCCGCTGGATAGTGCTGTCTTTAATAGAATATCGAAGTTGTCCGCTGTCCCGTTTATCGTGTAATCCGTGTTTAGGAATTTCTCTGTTCCATCTATTTTAACTGTTATGGCGGTTGTGTCAAAGTTTATGCAGTGGATAGTGTTGGGGTCTGTTGCATAGCATAGCGGTGGCTTATCAACAAGTACCACTAATAGGTCTCTCATTCCGTCTCTACCGTAGAGTGCTAACCAATCACCGATGTATGGGAGTTGTCTAACGTTCGGCATAAATAGATCTAGCATTGATAAAGATATCTTGATTGCTGGGTCATTGTATTCTTTCAGCGTCTTAACTGTGTATTGTTTTGCGAATTCAACGGCTTTCTTACCAATATATAATCCTACTCCATCGATCGCCATATCCATGAGTCTCTTTGTTATTTCCTCGGGTTTTATAGACATATATCTATTTCACCTTCACGATATTAGATATAGTTGTTTCCCCATCTTAAGCTTTACTATTAGAAAATCCTAGCGTTGTGCTTTGACTCCATGTAGTTAATGAAATCCGTTAAATCCCTTACCCTGTGAAAACCATACACTTTGCAAATCCATACTCCGCCCTGCTCATCCATGATCTTGTTCATCTTGTCTCTATCAGTGAATAAGTAAACGTCATTGCTGGGGGGATCCACTCTCCTGCATACTCTTACTAGCCTCACTCTCCCCTCCCTTACTCATCTTCATCAAGTAGTCTCTAGCGGATGTATATATGATTGCGTCGAGTAACTCGCTTACATCCTTCTGTAATCCAAGCTTGTCCTTCAATCCCTTCATTAAGATCGCTCCAAGAGTGATTAAACGCTCATCTATCACTGGTTTACTCGTTGTCTTCTCAAGTGCTTTAACTCTCTCCTCTATTGTCTCAAGTGCCTTGCTCACAGTGTTGAGTGTTGGAGATAACGTGTTCGTTAATTGCTCTGCGAATGCATTAGTTAATTGCTGAATACTCTGCTGTTGCATTTGCATGGCTTCATTCCATGCTTCCCTGCTCACATTGTAGTATTTAGTTGCTTCAGCTTCATTAATCCACGATAAATAACTACTATGTAAAAATTGCATAAGCTTCAATGCTGTTGCTCCATCGATCTTTTTAAGTGCTTCCTCAACTTCCTTCGGTATTTCCGTCCCTGCCTTCTTGGGAGGTCTCCCTCGTCTCCTCGGTCTCGGTATAACTTCTTCTTCCTCTCCCGTCTCCTCTTCTCCTGGTTCACTAGTGGGTAAAGGAATATCGTTAGGGGTTAAGTCTTCATCCATGCTTTCACATGTATAGTATATTAAATATATGAGTTTAAAAACGTTATGTTGTGAATTCACGATAATAGTATTGAATATAGAGAAAAAGATTGAGAAAAAATGTTTAATTAGCTTCGTTTTAATAATTCTTCTATTTCATGCTCTGATGGTATTAGTTGCTCAAATTCACTGAATTCTCTACTTGCTTTATGTAACATTGTTATATATACTGTTAATGTATATACTCGTAAATGCTCAAGCTTTGTTATTAGAAAGTCTGTTATATACTCTATTCGTTGTGCTCGATCTGGGTATTTCTCTACTAGTTGCTTCTTCAGGTTTAATAGTTTAGTCATGTATTTTGCTTTAAATTCTCGTAAAGTTGTTGTCATTCTTCATTTCACCATCTCGCGTTATTCAATAGATTCGCCATTGATCGCGATACTGAATTTTAATTTATCTTCTTTGAATAGCTCACTGCATGAATATATCAGTGCATATTTGTCTTCCGCTAATTTCACTAGTAGGTAGTGGATACACTCGTCGTCCCACCATCCATGAAAATATTTGTCATATATGTCGCTTACTTGCAATACCTCGCGTTTTTTAAATAAGTTCTCAAATATTAGTCCGCGCGGAACCGCTACTTCAAGTATCTCAGCTATTTTCTCGTGGTCTTCATAATAATACCCGTTCAACTCTTTGATGTATTGCAGTATCTCATTGATTGCTTTCTCAACTATTTTCACTCTCTCTTTTAATTCATCTATCGTGGTTGCGGGGATTTTCCCCTCCCCACGGGGGGCTTGGGTTTGGGTTTGAGACATGTTTTTGTCACCAGTATTTAACATGTGTCAAAAGGGGTTAATAAACCTTTCGTTTTTGTATCATGTAAATAAGAAAATGAAAAACTAGTGTTGTTTTTCATGATATGAGTTGTTTATGATGGATCTCTGTTCATTGCTTTACATTAAATTTCCGTTACATTGTGATTTAACACACGTGTTTTTATATATAAATAATGTATTAAATTATATAAACATTTATTAATATAAATACATTGTAGTGCATTGTGATGGTGTTAAAATGTCATATCGTTATGCTAGTCCAAGGAAATCAGCTTTATTAATTGTTGCTGTCGATCCACAGACAAAAGACGCTATTAAAACATATTGTTATGAAATACTTGAATACGAGAATTTAAGCGAATGTATAAGATACATGTTAAAAAAGTATTTCCAATGGGCAAAAGTCATGGAAAAAGTAGAGAGAAGAGAGAAAATAAAAACCTCAAGTAAAAAATCCCTTAAAGAATCTAAGAGTCCCTAACACTTTAATATCACGTTATTAAATTTTATTAATTCACTTATTAATCCCGTGTTTACCAGTCCACGCCCTAAATCACTGTGCGTTTAGCCATAAATGTGAGTAAGGATCTGAACACATACATTTTTTTTGTATAAATAGATCTACAATTAGAGAATCCTATGAAAA
>Ga0078972_1005479_pt1 | contig 32126 bp, 28 predicted proteins | sample YelNatPaOPGAMG01_FD_67568 | JGI IMG/M metagenome (GOLD analysis project Ga0078972, IMG submission 67568) | Hot spring thermophilic microbial communities from Obsidian Pool, Yellowstone National Park, USA - OP-RAMG-01 (SPADES assembly) (version 2) | ecosystem: Environmental > Aquatic > Thermal...
AGGTGTTCACGAGGGGAGCGGTCGAAGTCGAGTTCGACCTTAAACCGAAGTTCGACCTCTCGAATATATCCGCCGTAGACCTGCTGTCTGCTCTGCAGAGCATACTTTCGGATGTGGGCGAGGAGCAGGTAACCAGCATCCAGCGCCGCAAGGTCAGCGTAAGAATGAGAATGCGCGAAATTTGGCGCAGAATTACCGAATCATCAGGACAACTCAGCTTCGAGAATCTTTTTGAAGATGATCGGAGCAAAGTCGAGATCGTAATAACTTTCCTCGCCTTGCTGGAGCTTCTAAAGCAGCGCAAGGTGAAAGTAAGACAGGAAAAGGCCTTCGCGCCTATCAAAATCATCCCCTTGACGGAGTCGAATGGAAGCTAACAGAGATCGAGCATCGGATGCTGAATATTCGGAAGTTTCCCAGGTAGTGACGGCTGAGTCGCTTGCCGACGTGTCGGTAAGCGAATTGGCGGAGGCGGTGCCGGGTTACGTCGTCGTTCAGGATGCTTCCAGCGCCCCCGTTGTTTCGGGAAACCCTTTTCCCGAAGCCGAGACAGATCAATCGGACGAATCTGATAAATCCGACCTGATCGCGGTCGAGATATCTGAAGAGACGGAGTTCAAACCGGATGAAGAGGCGCCTCCGCATAAAAACGGCAAGCTCAAGCACGTGATCGAGTGCATGCTTTTCGTCGCTAGCGAACCGATGAGCGCGAAGCAGATGGCGGAGACTCTGGAGATCGAAGAGGATCGGGTGGAAGATGCGCTCAAGGCTATTGAAGAAGACCTTGAGGGTGGACATGGGCTGCAGCTTGCGAGAGTTGCGGGCGGATATCAGCTCTGTACCAAATCAGAGTTTGGCGATTATTGCGCGATGATCCTCCAGCCGGCCAAGAAGAAGCTCTCGAAAGCCGCGCTCGAGACCCTTGCGGTGGTCGCTTACCGCCAGCCGTGCACCATGCCTGAGATAGAGGCTGTGCGTGGCGTTTCGGTCGACGGGGTAATTAAAACATTGATAGAACGTGGACTTGTGCAGGAAGCCGGGCGAAAGCAGGCTCCTGGTCGCCCGATATTATATGCAACGACGACCGAATTTCTCGAATATTTTGGTTTGAATGACATATCGGAACTGCCGGATATCGATATGCTGGCCGTTGAGGAAGTAAGGGCTCTGGAAGCCCAAAAGCAACTCATCGAAAACGAACCGGCAGAGGGTGAGACGGGGTCGCAAGATCATAATAGCGAGGAGTAGGAGCCATTGCGGCCGGATCTGTTGGGTAATGGCTCAACGGGCGGGATGCTCAGTCGGCTCCGATTAATAAATTGCAGTTGAATAAGCTATTTAGCCGCAGGAGTTTTGCAGCGGGGATAATTGCACTCTATCTCGTGATGTCCGTTCCTGTTACGGCTGCGGACAGCAATGATATAACGCTCCGGTTGGACAGCCCTGAGCCGGCGAAGGTCGAGCAGCAGATACCGCAGGAAGAACCGGCGGGAACCAGGGTCGTGCAGCCGTCCGTGCCTCAGCTTTCTCCTCCTCCGGTGGTGGGCGGCGCGAGCGCGGTCCTTATGGACGTGGATACGGGCCGTGTGCTTTATGCTAAGAATGCGCATGCCAGGCGGCCTAATGCGAGCACGACAAAAATAATGACCGCGATCCTCCTCATCGAGCATTGTAAGATGGAGGATAAGATCAGGGTGAGCAAGAATGCCGCGAATACACCGTATACCTCGCTGCACCTGAAGCAGGGTGAGACGATCACGGTGAAAGATCTTCTCACCGGGATGCTCATACGTTCGGCTAATGATGCCGCGGTTGCGGCGGCTGAGCATATAGCGGGCAATACGAAGAGGTTCGCGGTGATGATGAACCGTAAAGCAGCCGAGATCGGATGCAGAGACACGCACTTTGTCACCCCGAATGGGCTCTACGATCCGCATCATTACTCCAGCGCGTATGACCTGTGCCTGATGGCGAGATACGCGTTTCGTTACCCGATTTTCAACGAAGCGATCAACACCAGGAAATACTACCTTCTGAGCCGGTCGCTCAACAAAGAAGATATGGCTGTATACACGCGCTCGAAGTTCCTCAAGAACTACCCCGGCGCTGATGGCGTGAAGTCCGGTTATATTAAGCAGGCCAGGAGCTGTTATGTAGGCAGCGCGACCCGCGATGGGTGGCGGCTGGTCTCGACGGTGCTCGGGAGTAATAACTCGACTAACGACACCATGGCCTTGATGGACTATGGCTTCAATAACTTCGAATCAGTTACAGTTGCAAAAGCGAACGAGGCTGTAACGAGCGAACCGGTTAAGGGCGGCGGTAAGCCCAGTGTGGAACTGGTCGCGGAGCATGATCTCAAAGTTCCCGTGCCTAGAACGGGCGCGAAGATCGTAACTAAGCTCGAACTTATCCATGCGCAGGCCCCGATTACAAAAGGCGCAAAGCTCGGTGAGGTGAAGGCGATTGTTGATGGCGTCGAAATGGGATCGGTGGATCTTAAAGCGGCTGATGATGTCGGGGTTAGTATGGCACGGCGAGCGATGTCGCTGATAAGATATTGCGGCATCCTGGTGGCGTGTGTAATGGGTGGCAGATATGGAACAGCGTTTGCAAAAAATACTCGCCGCCGCAGGCGTAGGGTCACGTCGCCATTGCGAGGCTATAGTCGCTACCGGTAGGGTCGCGGTCAATGGTAAGATTATAACCGAACTGGGCGCCAAGGCTGACCCCGAGCGCGATGTTATAACTCTCGACGGAGAGCCGGTTAAGGCTGCTCCTGAGAAAGTATATATCCTCCTTAATAAACCCCCGGGTTATACGAGCACGCGCTCGGACCCGCACGCCAGGCAAACGGTACTGGAACTGGTAAAGGGCATCGACACCTTTCTTTACCCGGTCGGCCGGCTCGACGTCGATACATCGGGCCTGCTGATCCTGACCAACGACGGCGATTTCACCAAGCTCCTCACGCATCCCTCGCACGAGGTCGATAAGACTTATCGCGCGGTGGTGCGAGGACGGATAACGGCATCGGATATGACGACGCTGGAGTGGGGGATCGAGCTCGAAGACGGCATTACCGCTCCCGCGCAAGTCCGGCTGATATCCTATTCGCAGGGAACAAACACGAGTACGGTTGAAGTCACTATACACGAGGGAAGAAAGCGACAGGTCAGGCGCATGTTCGCGGCGCTTGGTTATCCCGTCGTGCAGCTCTCGCGCATAAGGCTAGGAAATATCGAGATCAAAAACCTGAAAGAAGGCGAATTCCGATATCTAACCGCCAGGGAAGTGACTCAACTGAAAAAACTCGCCGCGCCCGGAAAGCGGGAAGAAAATGGAGGCCGTGGGCGGCGCTGATCCAGGGATCGGCGGCGCTTATTATCCTCCTCAGCATTGCGCTCGGCTTCTGGATGATATGGCAGGCTATGAGCCCCTGGGTAGGATTTTACAACGATATCTGGAGGCTACGCGTCAGGGGAGGCGTCCACTACCGCATCAATCCTCAATTCACCCGGCTTTATTATCACGTTCAGTGGATATGTTATCACCTCGATCCCAGGTATTCGGGAGAGGTCAAAAGCTACATCAGGGAAGGACAGGCGAAAGCCCCCTCCAATCCGGTCTTCGATTACCTGCAGGCTTCGGTAATGCAGCGAGAAGATGACTTAACGGGCGCTGTAAGGTGCATTGATAAAGGCAATGGCAAGGGTATTATGCGGCTCTATGCCACTTATCGCGAGCCAGCGGATCAGTGGCAATGGCCGGAAATCAGCATCATCTGCCATACCGGGAAGATGCTTGCCAAAGACGAATCAGTCCCCAACGAGGTGCTGATATCTGTCCTGAAGATGGGTGATAAGATCCTCAACTGCGAGCCCTCCGATTCCACTAAGATGCTGCAGGCTATCGACCTTATGCAGTCGGCGTGTCGAGTTTTATTGAAAAAGGCGAGAGAGGATCGAGATGTCCGGCTGGAGAAGGTGTGCACGGAGCTTTCGGACAGATTGCACTCTCTCACGATTGCCATCAATCGCACCTATGCGCACAGGAGCCCATCGAGCGGCGATTCGCAGGCGTGGGTGGTCGGCAGGACCGCGGGGAATAGCAATCGGCGCCTGCGTAATGACGCGATGCTGCTCTTTCGCGAGCGGCAGGCGGAATGGGCCGATAAGCTTCGCAGAGAACATCCATTCAGCAATTTGATAGGTGAATTGAAGTGAAAAGAACGTTATTACTCCCGGCAGCAATAATTTGTCTGATCGCCTTATCTGTCTCGGCATACGCGAGCTATCCGATGCGCGTGAAAGATGCCAGAGGCAAGGAAATATTTATAAAATCCAGGCCGATGCGCATTGTGTCTCTTGCCCCAAGCAATACGGAAATTCTCTTTGCGCTGGGCCTTAAGAACAGGATCGTCGGCGTCACCAAATACTGCGATTATCCCGCCGAAGCGAAGAAAAAGGCGAAGATCGGAGATATGACCGTGAGCGCGGAGGCTGTGGTCGCGCTTAAGCCTGATCTCGTGCTTGCGCATGCCACCCTCAACAGCACCGTCATTTCTCGCCTGGAAAATATGGGGCTTACGGTCTTCGCAATCGACCCGAAGACTATCGGTGAGGTTGCTCGCGATGTGCGTACCGTTGGAAAAATCACCGGTATGCCCAGGAAAGCGGAGCAGGTAAGCAGGGGCATGGAAAGGACGATTGCGGGAGTAAAGGCGGATAGTGCGAAGAATGCTCCGAAAAAGGTTCTGGTGGTGGTCCAGAATAGCCCGCTGTGGGCCGCGGGACCGAAGACGTTTGTAAACGAGATGATAGGCTTTGCGAATGCGAAGAATATCGCTTATGATGCCCGGCCGGGATTCGTAACCTTTTCCAAGGAGATTGCAATTACCCGCAACCCGGATGTGATCATCGTGGGACGCGAGGAGGATGTAAATTACTTTATGAAAAGCCCGGAATGGCGAAATACGAGCGCGGTAAAGCACAAGCGTATATATGTTATCGACAGCGATATTCTGTTCCGCGCGGCTCCGAGACTTTCGGACGGCTTAAAGGAGCTTGCGGCCAGGCTGGCTCGCTGAACGTATGACATCACTTTGTGGATCATGTAATCAGTGTAGACGATATTATGGTACGCACTCAAGTCCAACTGACTGAAGAACAATCAAGAAAGCTAAAAGCAATAGCCGCCCAGCAAAAAGCCTCGATCTCCGAACTGGTCAGACGTGGGGTAGATATGATACTCGAATCAAACATCACATCCGATCGAGAAGAGATCAAACGCCGGGCAATCGCTGTGCTGGATAAAGATTCGATGCATCGGTAGTGCTGCAGTTCCAATCGGCTATTCTACCTGCGTTGACCGTAGAATGGGTAGACAGGAGCGTCCACGCAGCAAGTGTAAGCGCAATGATGGCATCAGGCAGGCACGGACCAAGCATAGTAGATTGCGTAAGTTATGAAATTATGCGGCGAACCGGTGCCTCCAAAGCCTTCGCCTACGATAAGCACTTCACCGCCGCGGGATTCGAGGTAGTTTAACTGCCGGATGGGAACATCTCTGACCGAATAAAAGCAAAAGAGGGGCCTTTCGGCCCCTTCATTCAACTATAAACTATCGATTATCGGCCTACCGCGGCACTTCCACCCACTGATCCGGCTTGCCGAGGGCAGTGTTGCCGGCTTCGATCAAGGCGGTTATCTCCAGTGTCTGCTCGATCGGGAATGTGGGCTTGCCCGATTCGAAGAACGCCAGCATTGCGTCGATGAAGCGCGGGAAGAAGTCCTGCATTTCGGAGACCACCTTTACGCCGCCATCGCCGTAGCTTACGCTGTATTGGAACGGATGGTTCGGAATGATGTTGACTACGCCGCGGCGATCGTCGCCATAATCGATTACCATCAATCTCGATGTCGCATTTCCGCACTGCATCACCCGCTTTGCGCCGGTCCCCAGGATCGTTACGAGCGGCTCGATCTGGTGGATGCCGTAGAGCGCGAACTCACCGGGACCACGAGTGGTCACGAACTTCGCCGGCTGCTCTTTGGTCAATTGCAGCGTTTCATCGATCGTCGAATCGAACCTTAGAGCTGAGGAGGACATCAGCGGGGTCTTGTGCGCCTTTGCCAGCTCCACCATCCGCTTGCCCTCCGCGAGCGATGCCGCAAACGGCTTATCGACGTAGACAATCTTGCCGCTGGAGAGCGGGAGCTTCGAAAGGTCCTCGTGTCGCTCGGGATTATCCGGTGAAAGGACGATGATGCAATCGCACTCCTCCACAATATGCTCGATGCTCGATGCCTTGGCAACGCCCTGCTCCTTGCACCACTCATCGATCGGCTTTTTGCCTTCCGGGCTGATCTCTTCCCAAGCTAGCGCGACCTCGAACTTATCGCCATAAGAGCTCTCCCGAATCATCTTCGGGTAGTTGTTTGCATGCCATTCATCAATGTAGTAATCTATGAAGCCTATCTTCTTCATCTAAAGGTCCGCCTTTCCCAATATCTGATCTTTTTTCTGAAAGGATATGCACCAAAGAGGAGTTCCACGAAGCCTGGAAAGTCCCTTCCGAAATTACAATTTGATGAAAAAGGAATCTCTCATAATTTTCCGGCAGCATTGCCTTATCTCCCCGGCTCTGGTATATTCTCAGAGACAAATCATTAATGGAGCAGTGAATGGAACGAACCTTTATAATGATTAAACCCGACGCCGTGCGGCGCAAGCTTGCAGGTGAGATTATCCGTCGAATCGAGAGCCGCAACTTTAACATCGTCGCTATGAAGATGCTCACCCCTTCTCGCGAGCTTGCCGAGGAGCATTATGCGGTGCACAAGGGCAAAGACTTCTTTGAGCCGACCGTCGAGTTCATCACATCGGGACCGGTGGTTGCGATGGTAGTCGAAGGTGAAAACGCGATACAACTGATGCGGACCACCATGGGCGCCACCAATCCTCTCAACGCTGTCCCCGGCACTATCCGCGGCGACCTTACAATAAGCATGCGCGAAAACCTTATCCACGGTTCCGATGCGCCCGAAACCGCCGCGACTGAAATCAAAATGTGGTTCCCGGAGCTGGCTGGCTGAGGAGGTTATGTAATGCATAAAATTGTTGCACTCGCCGCTCTGGCGGCTTTGCTTATCACCGTTATGGGGGCTTCGTGCATGGCGAATATTGCGATACGCTCGATAGGAGGGCAGGCTGAGCTTGGTACGATCGAGATTCTCGGGGTCGAAGCGGGTGAGTTCAACCCGGCTCTCTGGGAAGCGGATTCGCTCAATTGGGTCCCCGATATTCGCTCACCGCTGCTCGCTCCGAGGCTTCGCGGTCTCTACCGCAATATCTACGCTCCCTCGGTGGTCGAGACCGAGAACGGCTGGCGAGTGTTCTACGGCGCATGGGATGGGGTCGATACCGGTAATGACCGCATCTATTCCGTCGGCACCCAGAATTTTCTCGATTTCTCCGACCGCGCTACGATGATCGAACACGGCGTCTTTCAGCACGTGTGCAACGTGAATGCGCTTCGGCTTCCCGACAGGTCCTACCGGTTAATGTGCACCGCTTACCCTGATAAGGATGGCCTCAATAAACCCGCGACCTTCACGAGCCCGGACGGCTTCCACTGGAACGGTTCTCCCGCTCCCTACGCCGCCCAGTTCTCCGATATCATATCGGTGAGCGGCTACGACCAATACAAAACAGCCGACATCAACGGCATGAACGTGATCCTGTATGAAGATGGGGTCTATCGCCTCTATTTCAACAACTTCAAGGACTTCGGCAAGACTTACCGCGCCACCTCGAAGGACGGCCAAAACTTTACGTTTGACGGAACCTCGCTGCGCTTCGGAGCATGTGTGAATGATGTGAAGAAGTTTAAGGTCGCCGGTAAATCCGTATATCTCGCCGGGTTCCACATGAATACAAACCAGCTCTGGTATGCGCTATCGAGCGACGGCATGACATTTGAACCGCAGCGCGACCTCGTAAACAACCTCGGCGATGCAGACCGCTACATAGTCGCTATAGGATGGGTGACCAAGGGCAATTCGGTGCTCGGTTTTCTCTACGGAGCAGGCGCTGTGCCCGAGCTCAACCGCAATCGTATCTTCGCGCGCTGGCTGCAGAAGAAAATCGTTTTTGTCGCTTCGGACGGCGCCCGCTACGAGCCCGCCGGCGCTCTTGGCCCGGATAGGGTAGTCATTAAACTCCCGCAAAAAACGCTCGAAGGAAAGTTCGAAGTTTACTCAGAAGACGGTATTACTCACCTAGCGACGATCCCGGCTAAAATATCTCCCGCGAGCGCGTATAAGCTGGAAACGGGGAAATAACATAAAATCAAAGGAGCAGCGTAATGAAGAAGATTGTGTTCATCGGGGCAGGAAGCTTCATATTCACCCGTAACCTGGTAAGGGATGTGCTTACATTTCCTGCATTCTCCGACAGTCACATTGCGCTGGTCGATACGGACCCCGAGAAACTCGACTTTGCGCGGCGCGCGGTGAGCCGCATCATCGAGGAGGGCGGTTACCCGGCGACAATTTCTGCCACCACCGATCGCGCCGAAGTCCTTTCGGATGCTGATGCCGTTATTATCACGATCAGCCTCACCAGCAGCACGCGGTGGTGGAGCGACCACGTCATACCCATGAAATATGGCGTGGACATAAATGTGGGCGATACGCGCGGGCCCGCGGGTATATTCCGCGGCTTACGCACCCTTCCCGCTATGCTGGATATCTGCCGGGACATCGAGCGCCTTTGCCCCGAGGCTGTCGTGCTGAACTATACTAACCCCATGGCTATGCTCTGCCGGGCGATGCAGGAGGCATTCCCTAGCCTGCGGATAGTCGGCCTTTGCCACAGCGTCCAGGGGACCGCAGGGATGCTCGCTCAGTGGATTGGCGCTCCGATGGATGAAATCTCGTTCCTCTGCGCCGGGATCAATCACCAGGCGTGGTTTCTAGAGTTCAAACGCGGCGGCAGCGACGCCTATCCCATGATCCGTGAAGCCATCGGCAAGCCCGATATCTACAATCACGAGCAGGTCCGCAACGAGATGTTCCTGCACCTCGGTTATTACGTGACCGAATCCAGCGGGCACAATTCCGAATACTGCGCGTGGTTCCGCAAACGCCCCGATCTTATAGAAAAGTACTGCACCCATGGCACCGGCTGGAATCCCGGCCTTTACTGCATGGGTCGAACGGCGCCACCGCCTGATGAAGATGAAGCGATGAGGCAGCGCATCGAAAACGAGCTCAAGAATCCGGTCAGCCTTGCTCGAGGAGGGGAATATGCGGCTTATATCCTCAACGCCGTAATAGGAGAAGGGACATGTTTCACCTTCAACGGTAACGTCCGCAATTGGTCGCTGATCGATAACCTTCCCGACGGGGCATGTGTCGAGGTTCCTATCCTCGCCTCACCGAGAGGATTCGACGCGGCTCACGTAGGCCCGCTTCCTCCTCAACTTGCTATCCTGAACACTCAGAATGCCTATTGCGATGAGCTTGCTGTGCGGGGAGCTCTCGACGCCGACCCCACCGCGATCTTCCACGCCGTCGCCTACGATCCGCTCACATCCGCCGTATGCTCGCTTTCCGAGATCAAATCAATGGTTAAAGATCTGTTCGAGGCTAACAGCGATTGTATAAAAGGATTCAGACGGTTGGATTGATGAAATAGCATGCCCATGGGGGTAAAGGCCTGATTTATGCTCCAGCCCTTACCCCCAGGATCCGTAATGGATGATTAATCGCTAACCGATACCGGGATCTTCACCTCATCTCCCACCTGCACATCATAGATCGTGAACCCATCACCGGGCTTGAAAGCGCCTGGGTTATGCACGCGTATGCTGAGGTAATCATCGTTTACGTCGATTATGCTCGACGATGCCCCGGTCCTGTTGTTTACTATGAGCTTACCCCGGAAGTATCCACTCGGTTTCCAGCTTACTATTCTCGCCCTCGGCAGAGGGACGATGTTCATGATCGTATCGGCTGAAACTGGCTTCTCGGTCCCGATCTGACCGCGACTGAGCACAAGGTCCTCCGCGAGCGCCAGGTTTTTACCGTTCACCGATTTTATATAATAAGGCGAGTTATGAGAATAATCGCCGCGGTTGATGTATACGATCTGCCCCATAAAATCGGTGGGGAGTTCTTTATCCAGGGTGAGCTGTGCTTGCTTAAGGTCTACAGCCATTACTTTTGCCATATACTGAGCTTTATCGGAGGTGAGCTTATATGAGGCCATCGAAAGCTCCGTCCCGCCGGTAAGCACCCCGCGTTCTATCTTCTCATCCCTTTCGCGCAGGAAGCCGAAAAGGCCGTTGAACCTGATCGCCTCTCCCGATGCCGTTTTGAATACGACCGGCTCTGCCTTCGTGGAGCTCAACACATAATCGGTTCCATCCATGGTCTCGATCTCAACCCCGACAGCTTCATCCGCATCGCACTCCATCCGCTTAACCGACCGCACCGCGCCACCGTTTTCCGATGCTTCTACCACCGAAACGAATGCGCTCTTCAGATTATGCCCCTTTCGCCGCACTATTGCGTATTCCGGCTTAGGCAGGCTCAGTTCTATCCCCGGCGCTTTCGCCGTAATTATTTGTGCTCCTGGTTCCGGGAGCATGTGCAGCGAAGCGGTGTCCTGCTTATCGTCGACCTTCCATGTCGCTGTACATTCAGGGCTGATGCTCGTGCTTCGCCGCACATTATAAAGGAACCCGTAACCGTTTCCCGGAGGAGCGGCCCAATATGTGCCCTTATCCGCACACCCGGCCAGGTCACCACCGGCAATCACCTTCGTTCCCCATTCGATATCCGGCCCTGCGAGGCTGCCGGGTTCCACATTGCCCATATCAGCGCCGTTTATCCCCGCGAGCGTTCCGCCGAAGTGCCACATCAGATCGTGCTGGTTCCCTCCCGCTACGCGGAATATATCGACCAGATACGAGCCTTTACCAGCGTCGATCAGAGCGAGTGTCCGTCGATATGTCTTAACGCCCTCGCTAACGTATGACGCTTCCGAAGAAGCCTCCACCGCGCGCACCGGGCCTTTCTCGACATAAAAATACGCACTCCCGCCGCTCCCCGGCTCGGTCAGCTGGTTCTTCTCGTTTACCACCACCAGATTATGACTCGCCGTCGTCTTCGACCAGCCCACCTGCACGTGCGCGCTGCCCAGAGCATAGCCCAGGTCATAGGTGAGCTCGCGCCCGAGGTCAAAAAAGTTCAGGTTAAGGTCATCGAAGTGGCTATGATTGAGCGAAGGGCCATATCTTAAGAGCGCGGCCTTTCCTTTTGATCCTTCGCCGGATCTTAGTACCGCGACTCCTCGCCCGCCGAGGATTGGCTGAGGGTCGAACTTCGGCATCGGTCCCGAGTGCTCTTCGATCTTATCGGCATGCCAGAAGAACCAGTGCCTGAAATCGCCCAGCGCTTTATCGGATCTTCGAGCTTCCACTTCACCATCGCAGATATAGCTGCGTGCTGCCGCCCACTTCACCCGGCCGGCTTTGTCAGCCGCGCGCGCCTCCAGCATCTCCGAAAACACGTAAGGACATAATGAGAAGTGTTTATCCGAGGTAACCGCCGCCGTATCCGGTCCCCAGTCGCCGAAGCGCGGAGTGTGACCCATGCAGTTGATATCGATTCCGGCTTTGAAGAGAGCCTTCTGGAGCTTGGGGTGCTCGTAGTAATTAATTCCATTCGGGTGCTCTGGGGTGCGGAGGTTATAGAGCATCTCCGCCATATCCGTATACAGGCTCAGGCAGTGGTCGCTGTAGCCGACTGAAGTCTCATAATACTGCCCATCCCTGTCCAGGCAGTTATCGATAAAACTTTCCAGGCGATACGGACCCGTTAGCGCGCAATCGATCCACTCCTTTTTATCGAGTATGATTCCAGCTGCCAGTGCTCCGCGCACGTAATCGGCCTGCCCGTTCGTGAGCGCCATCTTGCCTGTGTTTACGAAATCATAGCAATACTTTCCACCGTCCGCGATTATATTTTGCTCCACATACTCTCGCACGCTTCCCTTTCCGCTTGCGGAGGGAGCAGAGAAATCGGGACTATCATAAAGGAGATCGAGGTCATCCGCGAGCAGTACCAGCACCCGTGCAACTTGATACTGCGGCCTTTCCAGCCTGCCGGTGTTATGGTCTCCGTTCGGATAATCGAACGCGCCGACAATCGAGGTCGGGTATACATCAGCGAGCTGATCGAATAGAGACGCAGCCGCGCGTGAGTATTTCCTGTCTCCGGTTATCGCGTAGCAGGTCGAAAGGTCCCTGAGCGCATGCAGAGTCACCATCTGCGCGACATGCGCGTTGTAGACGCCGATGAAGTAATAGTCGCGCCCGTTCTCGGGATTATGCCATCCTGTCCCCGGATCGGGATGCTCCGCGTCGGGAAACACATGCCTGCATTTCGGACATATAACCAGGCCTGGTTTACTGATATCCGCGATCCCGTTCGCGCCCCACACAGGCCAGTTCGCTCCGCATATAGGGCAGCCGGATAAACCGTAAGCGTATATCGATCCCGCGGGGGGGATCAGCGCTCGAAGTTGAGCGTCGTTCATCGCGGCCCATTTATCCGCCTCCACCTGAGCCGCTGTAAAATAAGCCTTCGCCCACTCATACTTCTGAGCATTAAACCGAGCCCGAGCTACATCCGCAGTTGTGGAATAGAGATGCGGGTGCCTCGCCGAAGCCAGTATGCTGATTGCTAAAAGAAAGTCTATCATAGTGGGGATATGATAGGTCAGGAGGGAGCATGCGTCAAGTCAGCACAGCAATGCGCGTGGGTTATGATCAGTTCCACTCGCTCCTGCTCTCTCGCCGTTCTATCCGTCGATTCACCGATCAGCCTGTCGAGCGCGATATGCTCGCGAAAATAATCGATTCAGCATCCACGGCACCGATGGGTATTCCACCGAGCGAGGTCGGAGTGATCGTGTGGGACTCGCCCGAGAAGGTCAAAAAGCTTACGGAAGACATGCTCGATGGGATTAGATTTTTGAGACGGATGCTTACCCCTCTCGGCATTATGCTTATGCGTCCGTTCATCGGCAAGGAGGGGGCTCAAGCTTTCCGTGAGTTCATGCGGCCGGTGGCTGATATTTATGTGAAAAAGGCAAAGGAAGGTGAGGACTGGTTTTTCTACAGTGCGCCTGCCGCGGTCTTTTTCTACGGTTCCGCTTACGCCGATCCAACTGATCCCGTCATTGCAACTACCTATGCGATGATCGCAGCGCAGTCCCTGGGCCTGGGGACCTGCATGCTCGGTTTCCCCGGTTATATATTTAGATCATCTAAAAAGCTCAGGGCTAAATATGGGCTTCCATCCAAGATCCAGCCCGGAGTCATGATGGTCCTCAGTCATCCTTCCATCCACTATTTCCATGCTGTCAAACGCCGTTTCGCTGATGTCCGCTATTATCCCTGATTACGAAGCTGCAGCGTTTGGTCCCGCTGGGTCATATTGGTATAAGTACAATATCACTGCGGTGACGCAGATGGTGTATCAATGCGTTTGAACCTTCAGGAGGTAGAAGAATGCGTTTTGATACCGAACGTTCGGACCCTCTGATGACGTCACTCGCCGAGGGAGTCGGAACGTTTATCCTCGTTTTTGCGGGAACTGCTGTAGTCACAGCGTCCGCTCTTTATCGACCCATCGCGGGCATACCCTTCAATTCACTTGCAATAGGACTTACTTTTGGACTGGTCCTTGCGGCCCTGGTGGCTTCGTTGGGCCATGTTTCTGGTGCTCACTTTAATCCGGCAGTCACTCTTGCTCTGGCAAGTGTGCGCAGGTTTCCATGGCGATATGTTCCGGGCTATTTACTGGCTCAGCTGGTAGGAGCGATAGTGGCGGCGCTGTGCGTGTGGGGGATATTCGGCCCTGCGGCTTACGGACTTCCGGCGCTCGGAGCCACATATCCCGCTCCGGGAGCGGGCATTGGCCAGGTGTTTCTTGCTGAGTTTCTGATCACGTTCATCCTGGTTTTCACCATCTTTGCCGTCGCTACCGATGAGCGAGCAAATACTACCGTAGTCAGCCTGGCGATAGGTTTCGCGCTCGCGGTGGCGGTGCTGATTGGAGGTCCTGTGAGCGGAGGTTCCGCCAATCCTGCACGCAGCCTTGGTCCTATGATAGTTATGACGAAGTTCACTTACTGGTGGCTGTATATCATCGGGCCGATATCCGGTGGGATAGCCGCAGGATTCCTTTATGACAAGGTTCTCCGACGAGTATCCGCCCCCAAGCCCGAGGAAGAAACCACTGTTCTTGGCCGAGCGGCGTAGGTTCTTGATATTATGGGCGGGGTTCTTCCGAATCCCGCCCCGTTCCAGTTATAATCTTGTTCGGAACTTGATCAGCTACGATTGCCCAGGCTGCTGCGGAGGTTGATAAGGCAGTTGCTGCTTGGGAGTGAGCCTTTCCTCCCAGTTCACCCGTCCCGTGAGCTGCATCATCGCCGCGAGGGTCAGAATTGCGCCGATGGTGATCGTGAGCCCGGTATACCCCTCAAAGAAGAACGCATACGTAAAGAGCACCAGGAACACGAATTGCCAGAACCCCGCCTGGAACACTGAAAACTTCCAGTCCACTACCAGCCTCAGGTAAGTAATTGTGAGAAGCAGTGATACCGCTGATGCCACCAGGAACGAGGGGAACGGCGCGAAGTGGTCCACAAGGTAGCTGAAAAGCAGGTGGAACGAGAAAAACGTCGCCGCAAGAAACAGATAATTCACCGGGTGCAGCTTTATATTCTTTAACGTGCCGATTATGAGCAGCACCGCGAAGAAGAAGAACAGCGACACGGGTGCGAATTTGCTCAGCCTGCTCGCGAATGGTCCTGGCTGCAATTTCTGCGGCATGCTGATTCCGAGCTGCGAGCCCGATATCAGATCGCCATATTTCCACCTCAGATTCCATCCGCCGTTCTTGAAAGTTTTACTTGTCGGCGAGAGGCAGCTTTCGGGGAAATCGATATCACGGCAATTGGCGACTATGCTCGCATCGAAATCGCGCACGCTCGCGATGCTGGAGTCATCAGTGAACTGGTAGTGCCATGTATCGAGCCCCTGCGAGCCATACGCGACTTTCACTTCGGCGCTTTCTTTAGGGTTCAATTTTACCGGAGCCACTATTCCTTCGGCAAGATTCCCTTTTGGCTGTAACCGTTGCCCTTTCACATACATCAGCACGTTGTCGAAAGCCGCCTGGTTGGCTGGAAAGACGAACTTCACGAAGAATGTGCGCTTCTCAGGATATTCATTCGAGAATGCATAATCCCCCGCGAACTTCACTCGATAAGTGCTGTACCATAGCAAACCCTTCCGTCGTGGATCGAGGTCGATCTTCACGTTAATACGGCTTTTTGAGAGGACCGCCGGATCATCCTTGCTGACCTCCTGCACAATGTTCTTGCCCTTTGCGTCTTTGGTGACCTGCTTCTCCTTGTGCGTTGTCCATACTGTCGGAGCATGCTGAAGCTGCGCGGCGCCCCACAGGTGCTGAACATCCGCGCGTCCACCCGATGTCTCTCGGTCTTCAGAGCCCGATTCGAGCTTACCATAGGTGCTGTCGGTCCGGATTGCAGTGGTCGTGCTTAAAATGATCCAAGCGATAGATGTGAGGATGTAGATTACGGCTACTGCGGCAATCTTCTTAACGTTCATAAGAAGTTCCTCCTCTCGGAGATTGGGGTAGGTGAAACAAGCTCATCAGTCTTACATTTGCTTGCTATACGACCGCATATCTCGAAATGTTCCAAAGAAATTAACGCGCCTGCACTGGGTGAGGTTTACAGGGGATGAATTGCCTATGGAAGAGGGTGCGTTGCTTAACCTGTCATTCTCGCAAAGGCGGGAATCCAGACTGCAGCAGCGTGAGTTTCGGGATTTCCGGGTTGGGTTGATGGCTGAGTGGATTATAAGTTAACTCTATCCTCCAACCCTCAAATCCGAAACACTATAGATTTGATCTGCAGCGGCAGCTAATGTTATACCTTCACAGCCTGCATATCGGTACAGACTATTTCCTCTCCCACAGGAGAGGGAGCACTCTGTACTTTATTGCACATTCAAATAAAAGACGCCCACCGAATTGGCGGGCGCCTGTGGTATGCGCTGTTCTTAAGCGGGTCTGAGCAATCAGATCTTATATCTGCCATCTCTGTGCCACTGCACATGACCGTCGTAATATATACCGGCATATCCCTGCGGGTGCGGGGACCATGGCCCGGTGCCGAAAGGCGGAGGAGGATTATACGCGTCAAAAACAAGCCAGGGTTCGTACTTATAGGTAGACCTGCTGCACCATTCCCTGAACTCCAACGGCGTCCTGCCCAGGGCGCACATCGGGTCCGTGTTAGGATCAGTGTTATGCGCTTGTGCTTTAGTGCCGCCGTCCCACTGATGCTCACAGAACGGATAAGCCGCGTAGTTGCACATTGTCAAAGGCAGCCCCGGACCCTTTATCCATCCCGCATATTGAGGCCATGTGTTAGCCCAAACAAAACCATACGGCACTTTATATCTCTTGCCTGTCGGTGGGAAATCTATCTGACCACCAGCCGGACACGCCCACACCTTAGGGCTTTTTATATATTTTCTGAATGTCCATACACAGCCGGTTGCCATACTACCTCCCGGCTGATCGTAGAAGTCGGAACTGGTGAGTTCCGGAGGGCGCACATTCTGGGTCTGACGGGGATACCGGCCATCGTTATCATCGGTATACATGATAATCCCGATACCGATCTGCTTAAGGTTGTCTAAACATGCCGATCGCTTAGCCGATTCCTTCGCTCTTGTGAACATAGGGAACAGGATTGCCGCCAGTATCGCTATAATTGCGATTACAACCAGCAGCTCGATTAATGTGAAACCTTTACGACATCTCATCATTGACACGCCTTCCTTACACCTCATAGATTTTACTAGGGGCCGCCAATCAGCACGATTATTTTCTTGAGGATCAGTAATCTCCGTTAATCCGGTTTTCTTTGAACCAGCGAACATGACCGTCATAAAACGCCCCCGCCAGCCCGCCTTTGTGTGGATAGAAGCGGTGGAGAGTAACTGATGTATCATAGCTGTAACTGTCATGCACGATCCAGGCATTATAACCTTCGCGCTTGCACTGTTCGTAAAACTCCAGCGGCCTTTTACCCCTGGCGCACATGGGGTCTTTTATGTCTTCAGGCTGAGGATGACCATTTGCAAGGTCAGGGTCCTCAGGATGCCTGCTGAATGGATATGCGGAGTAATTGGTGCAAACCAGACCGATCTGCGGACCTCTGATCCACCCGACCTGCGGCCATATATCGGTCAGCTTTCGACCAGGGGGAATGGTGTAAACAGTTGATCTAAAATTCCGCTGCCCCCCACCCGGACACATCCACACCTTTGTGTTTTTTACGTAGTTTCGCAGCGTCCAGATCAGCCCGGTGGCCATGCTGCCGGTGGAATCAAAATCTGAGGAGTTGATTCCACGAGGGCAAATATGCTGCGGATAAGTGGGGTAAAGGCCGTTGTTGTCGTCAACATACATCATCAGCCCAAAGCCGATTTGCCTTAGATTATCCAGACAGCCTGTCTGCCGGGCCGATTCTTTGGCCCTTAAGAAGATGGGAAACAAAATTGCTGCCAGTATTGCTATAATCGCGATTACAACCAGCAGCTCGATCAGAGTGAAACCTTTTCGACATCTCGCCATTGACATGTCTTATGCCCCCTCATTAAATTATTGGCTCGTTTTAACCGGCCAAGCACTTGCAGTTTAGCACATTTCTCCTTATTTGTATTGTATTATATACTCATCATGAAGTATTTATCCCCATAATATTACCTGCCTCTATGGCCTTGACCTGCCTTCTTCTCCGCAATATAATTCCCTCATCATTATCAGGCTGTATGCCGGCCGAAGGGATGAGGGAATGGGGAAAATAACTGCTGATCTGACCGCGCCTGCCAGGAAATCCGCAAGCACCGGGGCGCTGTGGATAATACTCCTGGTCGCATGGCTGGGCTGGATGTTCGATGGGATGGAGATGGGACTTTACTCCGTCCTCGCTTCTCCCGCGCTTAAGGATCTGCTCCATACTGTCGATCCGAAGGTGATCAGCAAATATGTGGGAGTTATGTTCGCGCTCTTCCTGCTCGGTGCGTCCGCAGGTGGATTCATCTTCGGCAGACTCGGCGATAAGATCGGGCGAGTGAAGACGATGATCATCACGGTTGTCGTTTATGCCGCTTTCACGGGGCTTAGCGCTCTTGCCCGTAATCCCTGGCAGTTCGGCGCGTGCCGGTTCCTCGGAGCTATGGGTTTGGGAGGCGAGTGGGGCCTGGGTGTTGCGCTCGTGATGGAAACCTGGCCCAATGCGAGACGGCCGGTGCTGGCGGGGCTTCTGGGCAGTTCATCCAATGTTGGATTTTTAGTCAGCTCGCTTGTTAACATCCAGTTCGGCTTTCTCGGGTGGCGATGGATCTTCTGCATAGGTATCATTCCGGCTTTGCTGAGCCTTATCATCAGGTTTGTGGTAAAGGAACCGGAGCGCTGGGTGCAGGCGAAAGAGAGTGGTGAGCGCCCGGACCTTCGTCAGCTCTTCGAACCCTCACTGCTTCGAAAAACGATTATGGCATGCCTGATATCGAGCGTTCCGATCGTAGGCACATGGGGTGTATTCCAGTGGATTCCTACCTGGGTCGGCGACCTTGTCGGGGGGAAGGCGGTCTCCGAACGAGCGATATCATCTATGTGGATGGCGTTCGGGCAGATCATAGGAGGGTTCCTCGGAGGACCGATAGCTGAGTGGCTTGGGCGGCGGATATCGTATGCCGTATTATGTATATGCAGCCTTGTTGCTGTGGTCGCTCTCTATTCGACGGTCCACAGCTACGGCCCGGAACTCCTTGGGCTTGCGATGATTGCAGGCATATTCACAACGACATTCTTCGGTTGGCTGCCCCTTTACTTGCCTGAGCTCTTCCCAACCCGCATCCGTGCAACTGGAGAGGGGATTACCTTTAATTTTGGGCGGATCATCGCCGCAGCCTGTATATTTCTGGGCATGAGCAATCTTGCTTCGATACTGGGTTATGCGAGAGCCGGAACGATTGTCAGTATGATCTACATCCTCGGCCTGATATTTATCTGGTTTGTTCCCGAAACCAAAGGTTCCAAGCTGCCGGATTAACTCTGCCAGGATTCGTAAATATCGGCGATCACCTCGGTTGAAATTATATGCCTGGGTGTATCGAGGCGTCTATGTGTTACCATGCCCGAGTATATAGCAGCAGTGTGGGGATTTGGTTCGATTGCTGCTAATTCAGCGTATTTATCCATCCCGCCGCGCTGTCCAGGTGTATGCTTGAACCGTTCGATCTCAGCACCCCGCGTGCCCTTACGAATTGTCCATTGGTAAGCCCGTGGTTATCCGCGAATACATCGACCGCATTCCCGGAGCCGTCGTCCACTGTGAACTCTCCATTGTTCACCACGCTCACCTTCCCGTATATGGCGACGAGGAAGTTCGCGCAAGCCGTGTTCATCAATGAATCCGATGCCGCGCGATTCGTGAGCGCAACCACGCGCGCGGTCGTGTAGCTGCCGGTTGCGTTAGCTGTATTGCCCGATGTATCCACAGCCTGTATCGCAACGCTGTGCGCGCCGAGGGCACTGTCAGCCGGGATCGATCCAGACCATACATTCCCACCGGAATTAGTCAGAGCTGTGCCGTTCGCCGTTACGCTCGCTACAGCCTCGTTATCGGTGACCGTCGCGCTGATACTGACACTATCACCAGCCGCCGCAAGCGTGGGGTTCGCGGCTGTCGCCTGAATCACGGGTGGGACGTTTTCAGGGAAGATCGGCGATCCGTAAGCGGTCCAGTTCGACCATCCGCCTCCGCTGAGCTGATACCTGTTCCAGATTTTTCCATCCGGGTGGATTTCGAATATCTGAAGCCTGCCGTCGTCGTTATGGCCGATAATCGGTGTTCCATTCGCTGAACCGCCAATCGATTCCCATGCGCTCCACCCGCCATCCACCGCGGTCTGGTAAGAGCGATAGATCGAACCATTGCTGTCGCGGTAGTATATCTCCTGGATAAACGCGGGAGTGCGCACTGCGGCGATGTTGCTGTTCGCAATGCCGGTGTATGCGCTCCAGCCGCTCCAGCTTGTGCCTACAACAGCGCCGTTCTGCCAGTTGTGCTGGATGCTGCCGTCGGCGAAATGGCAGAAAACTTCGAGCCGCCCGTCACTACTTTTTCCAATTGAAGGCTCGCCGACGATCTGCCCGCCCAGGTTTCCCCAGCCCGACCATGTTCCATCGTTCATCTGCCACTTGTGATAAAGCTGATTATCGGTTCCGCGAACAAAAACTTCCTCCCGGCCTTCCCAGTTGAGAGCGACCACCGGATCACCGCCAATGTTTCCGCCCAGCGAAGCCCAAGCCTGCCATCCCGAGGAATAATCCTCCCACCTGTGCTGGATGCTTCCGTCAGCCATCCTGCAGAACACATCCATCCTGCCATCGGGGCTTTTACCCACCGCCGGCTTGCCCACGATTGGTCCGCCGAGGTTGGTCCAGCTCGACCATGTTCCTGTTGGTCCGTTCTGGTAGCAATAATAGAGGTTACCGTCAGTGAACCTTGCGAACACCGCGTTTCCGCCGGTTCTGCTCATCACAGCTACCGGGTCAGATGCCGCAGTCCCGCCCAGGCTGGTCCATCCTGTCCAGCTTCCATTTGCGCCGAACTGCCGCATCCTGTAAATCTGTCCGTTCGTGCCCTTTGCAAATAGCTCCAGTATTCCGTTCCTGTTGATCGATATCGGATCGCTGGATTTATATGAGAAATAGGGATATCTCCAATAGACCGCGCTCGGGATGCATGGGATAACCGTGGCGTTGTGCGTTCCCCACACATTGGCGATTTCCGCTTTAAGGTAGACCACGTGGTCCCAGCGGTCGTCTGAGCCTGCGGGGTCGTTGCAGATCCAGTCGCCATTCGAGGTTACTCCCACGCATAGCACCAGATGCCCACCGGTCGAGGGAATAGGTGAGTTTGTGAGCTCACCGGAGCTGTATGCCATTCCGATTTCCACGGGATATCCGTTAGCGAGGTGATCGCGGATCGGCTGCTGATCATTAGCGCGCGAGTAATAAGTTTTAAATCCATGCTTCGCCGCGCCCTCAGCAATGAAAGGCCAGTTGCCGTAGATGCTGTTATAATCGTCATAGCAGTCCGCGGCGACGGTCTCAGTGGGCAGGTTGCAGCCGTTATAAGCTTCTGCCATGCTCATCGAGGTCGGTCCGCAGATGCTGCCACCAATACCAGGCACCCAGTATTGCGAGCGCCACGGTACCGGCAGCGAAGTCGTGTAACCGGGAGGAGGAAGCTCGGAATAGGGGATCAGCGTGCTGGTGTCTGCATAACATACGGCCATCAGTCTGAGCGTCGGGGTCACCCCTACTGTGTTTGTGTAGAGTGTCACGCGGTATTCTATACGAGGATATTTACTCGGAAGCATCAAGGTATCATCGTCGATCCCGTTAGTTCTGCTGCCTTTTATTCTCGAAATCCCGCTGGGTATTGTCCCCTGCCGTGCGATCTCATACCAGGAAGTCGCTGTCCCACCATTAACCGCGCGCACCTCGGTTCGTATTCCGGTCCCGGCAGGCATATCCACGTTCCAGGAGCATACGACGTTATTCGTTGGGAACGGCGCATCGATTCCCGCGAAGCTCGCGACACCGCTCGTAGCCGAGTTCGCCAGCCTCACTCCGGTCCCCGACACATAGATTAAATTTGAATTCAACGTAATCGGCGAAAGCTGCTGCTGCAGGTCGAACACGCTCGTAGAAGTCTTATATGTGGACTGTGCAAAGGCCGCGGGTGCTGTTACGATCGCCGCGATAGCCAGCACGAGGCAAACTACTCTCATCACTTTTCCAACCTCTCTATACGGGCTCAAAGACGTGCCAAGCCCTCCCAGGCGTACATACCCACGCCCTCCAAATTACCTCATGCATAATTTGTGCCAGGGAGGCGGATGGTTAAGCGTTGAGAGTTTTGGCTGTTATCTATGGTGATAGCGGTATACCACTGCAGCCTGGATTCCCGCCTTCGCGGGAATGACCATACTTACTGCCTGTGATAATCAATGCTATCTATAATAGCCTGAAAGCTGACAGCTATTCCCTTCCAGCTATCCCTTCAATCGCGCTATCTCCTGAGCGCGGTCGATGAAGTAATGCATGGTCTCATGGTCGATTTCCGGTGGTTCGGAGTGATCTGTGTGGAGGATATACCCGCCTCCGCCCCGCACTATTGGGGTGAGCTTCTTTTCGAGTTCCTCATTAATCTTCGCCCTGTCGTTAGAAATGAGCGTCCGCACATCCATCCCACCGAAGAATGCTATATTGTCCCCGAACTTTTTATAGAGGGTGGGCAGGTCCATACCGGCTTTCACTTCTATCGCCTGCAGGCAGTCCATTCCCGCCTCGATCAGTCCCGGTACCAGCGGCTCCACATATCCGCAGCTGTGTACTATCACCTTACAACCGAGCGAATGAGCAAAATCGAAGAGCCGCTTGTGACCCGGCAGCATTATCTCGCTATACATCGCCGGAGACATAAATGGCCTGTTTTTGAATCCCATATCTTCATAAAAGAAGAACCCATCGGGCTTGCCTTCTTCGGCGAAGAGGAGTTCGAGGTGATTTATAGTGAGGTCGGTATAGGTGTTGACCATATCTTTGACCCAGTCCGGGTCGAGAGCCATACCTATCAGCATATATTCATGCCCGCATAACGGGTGCATCTGTTCGAACGGCGCCACTCCGCCCCAGCAGAAAAATCTCTGTCTCTCGGCTGCGTAATTTTTCGCGTCGCGGTAGCCCTGGAACGGGATCCGCCGCCTGTCCACACCGGTAAGATAAGGCTTCGCGTGCTCCTCCCAGCTTGCTCGATCGCGAACGGTGAAGTCAACATGCTCGGGAGTGGAATCGTGGAGCTTGTGCCTGCGCAGCTTTGCCCCGTTTCCATCGAGCTGAAGAATGGTTTCTTCCGTTTCTTCTATGGTTACGGGCTGAAAATCGAGCTTTGCGACACTGTTCAACCAACCGCCGGACCTGAGATCCTGGCCGAAGTGCTCAGCGACATCTTCATCGGGCTTTACGTGTCCTTCTGCCCGCCACCGTTCCACCGTCGCCCACCATGGGCTTACGGCTATCGGAAGCCGGTCCACCGGTTTTCGTTCGAGAACGGCCTGCATCCGCTCTATACTCGTCATCGACATTCCCGTTCCCCCAATGCTGCGTATTGTCTGTAATGATAATTTAGGTAGCAGATATAAAGGCTCCTGCTCATAAAACAAAACCGGGCCGGCTTATACCGGCCCGGTTTTAGCAGACTGATAAATCAGCCCATAACCGGTGCATCGGGAGTTATTCCCTATACCAAATCAGCGTCTACTTTTTGCTTTTACCCTTGCTCGGGCTCGGTTTTGCGGACTTGGCCTTCTTATCGAGACTTTTGTAGAAATCGTTCCATCGCTTGGCTCTGTCCGCCGAGCGCGGATCAGACTGGCTCACCTTTGTATAGAACGGGTTGAAATCCTTCATTGCGTTCGGGTCCCAGCGCATCCTGTTTCCCTGTCGATTGCCGTTCGCGCCGGGTCCACCGGGACCACCCTGACCGCCAGGTCCACCAGGTCCGCCCTGACCGCCGGGCCTGCGTCCCATTTGCGGCGGTTTGATCCTCGCCATCGCGTTAAGCTGATCGACAGTGAAGACCTTCTTCAGATCCTTCAGTGCCTGTTTTGCTTCGTCCTGGGTGAGTTTCGACTTGGAGCTCAGCGGTTTCAGAACGCTGAGAACCTGCTTTGCCTGAACGGGAGTGAGGGTGTGCTTGGAATCCTTATCGATTATTCCGATATGGCGCACCATCTGCATCAACTGGAACGTATACTTGTGGTCCTCGCGAAACTGCGCAAATGCGCCTCCCTGCTGACCCTGCGCGAAGCTCGCCGCCGATATAAGCAGCGCGAGCATTGCTAATCCAATAATTCTTACGATTGCTTTCCTCATTGCATGTCCTCCTTCAATGTCTTTGATTGTCTTGCTAAATCTAAAATGTCTCACTCGTATCTCAGCGCCTCGATCGGGTCAAGGCTCGATGCCTGCCTTGCGGGATACAGCCCGAAGAACACCCCCACCAGCGCCGCGAATGAGAACGATAATATTACCGACTGCACCGATACCTTAACGCTCCATCCTGTGAGGCTCGATACCCCGGCTGATCCGATTATACCGAACAATACACCTGCCGCTCCGCCGAGAAGCGAGAGCACAAGCGACTCGATCAGGAATTGCAGCATTATATCCTTGCGCCGCGCGCCGAGAGCCTTTCTTATTCCAATCTCCCTCGTGCGCTCGGTAACCGATACAAGCATTATATTCATAATGCCGATTCCACCCACCAGCAGCGACACGCTCGCGATTCCCGCAAGGAGCATCGTAAACACCCGGCTGGTCTCATCGGCCATTTGCATAAACTCCGCCTGGTTGCGGATGATAAAGTCGTCGTCCTCACCATCAGGAATCTTATGCCGCTTGCGCAGAAGTTCCTCGATTTCGGTGGTCGCCTGGTCCATCAAATTAGACGATTTTACCTGCACACTGATCTCTCGAATATTTGTCACCCCAAGAAGACGCCGCATAGCTGTGGTCACCGGGACAAATATCTGATCATCAGGATCGCCGAACCCACCGGTCGCGCCCTTCGAGGTCATCAAGCCGATTACAGTGAACTTGGTCCCCTTGATCTTGATCGCTTTACCAACCGGCGAGTTCAACCCGAAAAGGTTTGCCGCCGTGGTCGGGCCGATCGTTGCTACCTTGCGCGAACCTTTCACATCCTGATCGGTGAAGAAGTGGCCGGCTTGAATGTGGTAGTCGCGCACCTGCGGAAAATCGGGGGTGGTGCCGAATACCGTTGTATTGGTGTTCTGGTTGCTGTATTTTATCTGCAGGTTACCGCGCACATCCGGCACCGCCGCCGCGACCGATTGGCATTTTTGTGTTATCGCTTTGGCGTCATCGAGGGTGAGCGTCGTGCTGCTTCCGAAGCCTCCGCGCACGGCGCCCTGCCTCGATTGACCTGCCATAATAATGAGCACGTTGGTACCCATCGCCTGGATCCTCTGCATTGTCTGCTCGCGGGCGCCCTGGCCTATAGCGAGCATTGCAATTACCGCTCCTACGCCGATGATTACACCGAGCATTGTAAGAGCCGCGCGCATTTTATTCGCGCTCAGCCCCTCGAGGGCGACCTCCAAACTTTCACGCAGGTTCATTCATCTTCCTCCAGGGGCATATTAGCAAGCTGTGTCCGCGCGTTGATAGGGTTGGGGACGCGCTGATCGGAGACGATGTGACCGTCGCGGAAACGGATAATCCGCTGAGCATGTAGGCCTATGTCTTCTTCGTGGGTAACCAGCACTACGGTCTTGCCTTCCGAATGAAGCTCCTGAAAGAGCGCCATAATCTCCTCGCTCGTGCGTGTGTCCAGGTTACCCGTGGGTTCATCGCCCAGAATCAACAGTGGATCGTTCACAAGCGCCCGTGCAACCGCGACTCGCTGCTGCTGGCCTCCTGATAGCTCATTGGGCTTGTGATGGATTCTATCACCGAGCCCTACGCGCTGCAGCGCGGCTACCGCTTTTTCCTCGGCATCCACAGCCGATGGATTATACATCAGCGGCAGCATCACCTGGCGGTAGGCGGGTCGCCGCGGGATCAGGTTGAATGTCTGGAATACGAACCCGATCTTGCGGTTGCGGATGTCGGCGAGCTCGTCTTCGTCCATCCCCGCCACTTCCTCGCCTCCGAGCAGATATGAACCATCGGTGGGCTTATCCAGGCAGCCGATAATGTTCATAAATGTGGATTTCCCCGATCCGGACGGGCCCATTATCGCAACAAACTCTCCATCGCCGACCTCCAGCGAGACTCCGCGAAGCGCATGCACCGATATATCGCCCATCTGGTAGTTCTTATGTAAGTTCTGTACAGTAATCACGATACGGTCCTCTCCAGGCTAGTGCCTCATGCCGCCGCCCATGCCGCCGAATCCGCCCATTGCGCCCCGGCCTCCTCCAGGACCGCCCGGACCGCCGAATCCTGATCCCGTGCCCGGAGACGCATTCGGCTCGATTATCGAGGTGACTACCTTCTGTCCTTCCTTAAGGCCCTTCACGATCTCGGTGTAGTCTTTGCCGACAAGCCCGACCTCGACCTTGTGTGTCACCTGCTTGCCGTCTTCCATTACAGTGACGGTGCTGCCGTTATCGGAATCTTTTACAGCCTCGTTCGGCACCATCAGCACGTCCTTTTTACAACCCGTGACGAAGTCGCAGCTCACGTTCATGCCCGGTTTCAATCGCTGATCCGGCATATCGACTTCCACCGTCACGGGGATGGTCGTAACGTTCTGATCGACCTCCGACTGGGGCGCCACTTTGGTTACTTTACCTGTGAAGAGCTCGTCGGGATACGCTTCGACGGTGATATCCACATCCTGTCCGATCTCGATCTGAGCTATATCCGTTTCATCGACACTCACCAGCGCGAACATGCGGCTTGTGTCAGCGATATCCACGAGTGCAACTCCCGAGCCTGTTCCGAGTGCCGAAGAGCGACCAGCGGTTACGATCGATCCCTCTTCGACGTATTTCTTGGTCACAATACCGGCTCTGGGGGCGGTGACGGTTGTGTAACCGAGCTGCGTCTTCGCATTATTGAGCGCGGCCTGCGAGCGAGTCACCTGGGCATTCGCCTGGATTATATCGCCTTTTCTTATCCTGTCCTGCCGTGTATTCGACTCCGCGATCGCGAGTGCTGCTTCGGCCTGTTTCACCGCGGCAGCCGCCGCGGTAGCGTCGTGCCTCTTTATTTCATCCTGAACCTTGTTGGCTGTGGCGTCGTCAAGCGCGGCTTTTGTCTGGGCTACCTTGGCTTCGGCAGAGCTGAGATCCTGGTCGGTTTCGTCTTTAATGGTGTCGTATTTGCTCTTTGCTGAATCGAGTGCTGCCTTTGCTGCTGCGTATTTATCTTCTGAAGCCTCAGCCTGGCTCTTCGATACGAACCCTTTATCCAGCAGCGCCTTCTGGCGATTGTAATCTTTTTCAGCGGTGCTGTAGCTGACCTTTGCCTGATCGTAGGCTGCCTGTGCTGATGAAATCTTCTGCGGTATCGTAGCGGTCTTGGTCTGTTTCAATGCCGCGACAGCCGCATCGTAGTTGCTTCTTGCCTGGTTGATTGCTGCAACCGTCAAGGTCGGCTGGACATGCGCCTGCTCCTGCGCCTGGATCAACTTAGCGCGCGCTGATTCAAGCGCTTCACGGGCTGACGCTATCTGCGCCGCATCCTGCTCGTGCTGCAGATTGAGCTGCTGCTTTGCCTGGTCCACCTTAGACACAGCCGCCGCGAGATCAGCCTGTGATTGCTCATAAGTGGTCTGCGTATCCGATGGATCGATGCGAGCTATGAGCTGACCAGCCTTTACGGTATCACCCTCATCTACCGCCAGCTTAACAACCGAGCCGCCCACATTCGATTTTACTTCCACCGTGGTAAGCGGCTGCAATACGCCATTAGCCGATACGGTAGCTGTGACCGTGCCGCGCTCCACTGCGGCTGTTTGTATTATGGGCTCGGCCGCTCCGCCCTGTCGCGCGCGTATTATAAAAACGACAGCAACTAAAACTACAGCGGCTATTATATATAAATATTTCCTGGAGCGTCGCTTCTTACCGTGCATTGAAACCTCCCTGCTTGCCTACGGAGTAATCCATCTCGGCAATGGCAATATAGTAGTCATAACGTGCCTGTACCATGTTCGATTGAGCGGTCACGAGCTGCACCTCGGCGTTCAGCAGGTCGAGGGGAGTCGCGAGACCCTGGTTATAACGTTCTTTCTGCGCATCGTAGTTTTTTTGAGCAGCTTCCAGCCCAGTCTCACCTGCATCCAATCGCAGCTTCGAGCTCGTCAGGTCCAGATAGGCGTTTTCTACCTGGGTCTGGATATCTTTAACAACCTGCTTTTCCTGCTGCTGGGCATTGGCCTGGCTGGCTTTCGCTTCTCTGTAGGCTGCGCGATTGGCGCCGCCGTTGAAGATATCGAAGACGATTCCTCCCACGACCTGCGTGCCGCTGGTTGTGAATCCGCCCTGGATCTGGCGTTGATATTCGGCGCTTATCACCGGGCGAGGATAAAGGTTGATCCTTGCGGCTTTCAGTGAGGCGCGCGCAACGCCCGTGCCTGCTTTTGTTTCCTCGACATCGGGGCGGCTGTTCAAGGCGGTGGTGACGTAGTTGCCCATCGGCTCGACTTTCGGGTCGGGGACCTTATCCACATCCTGAATATCGAAGCCTGCTTCAGGAGTCATGCCTATTGCGCTTTCGAGCGCGAGCGCTGAGGTTCTGACTGCGTTCTGCGCTGAAAGAGCGTTTACTTTGGCGTTTGCGAGCTGGGCTTCGACAGGGAGCACATCCACCTTCGCCGCGTCACCGAGATCGGCCCGCGACTGGATCTGATCGCGGAGGCTCTCCGTATATTTCACATTCGCGTCAGCCACGTCGGCGAGGTGCTTGGAGCGCAGCATTTCATAATATGCTTTGGTTACGTTGTATACCACGGTCTGCTGTGTCCGGTTGAGGCTGGCGTTGTTCTGCTTCACCCCATATCGCGCTCCCAATGCGTTAGCTTCGCGCAAGCCGCCGTCGAATATGTTCTGAGAGATGCTCAGAGCCGTACCGTTCGTGGCCTTATTCAATACTCCCTGGCCAATGTGGAATGCGTTGTTTTGGACCGAGAGCTGCGGAAGGTAAGAACTCAGCGCCTGCGAGGAACGGTTTTTTGCGATCAAGACATTGTTCCGGGCTACAATCAGGTCGGTCTGTTCCTGCATTGCCGCATTTAGGCAGTCTTGCAGGGTCAGGGGTGTGGGATGCTTTGTGTCTTCGGCTGATGCGCTCAGCGCTACCATCGCAATGAATATTGTGGGCAAAAGGAGAAAAACCAGTCTTTTCATAACTACTGCTCATTTCTTTGGTAGTCTATTCAGTCGGCTGCGCGAGGGCCAGGGCCTGGCGCAAAAGGTTCATGGCAAGATCGAGCATTGTGCGTTCATTAACGGTAAGCGTGTCGAGTTTCTCCGCAAGGCAGGTCAGCACTTCTATGTGTACTGATTCCAGGATCTGCTTTCCGGCTTCGGTAAGCGCCAGCAGCAGCTTGCGCCGATCGACTTCATCCGTATCCCGGCAAACATACCCTCGCTCCACCAGTCCATCGATCAATTTGGAGGTCGCTGAAAGGGTTGCGCCGAGTCGTTCCGAGACCAGCGAAAGGGAAGCTCCCTGGTTATGCTCCAGAGTTTTCATCGCTCTGAACTGCTGCATCGATAAGTTCGACTGACTGCGTCTTCGGGCTTCTGGCCCGACTGTCCGCATCATCATGTGAAAATTATCAAGCACAGCCGCAGCGCACTGCATTACCTGCTCATCGATCATTGTGGAGACCTCACTGATGAATAGTGGAGAATGGCAATAATTGCCTGGCTCAACTATATCACGCAACAAGTAAGCTGGTCAATGCCTATAATTATTTGACGTCAGCAATTTGTTAAGGTTTCCAATAACCTCTGCCGATATTTACTTTGTAACCGAATACTATCTGCAGGCAAGTATTCGGAATTGTATTTGGAGCAAGGTAATGAATGTAAGTGGTATTCAGAGCGATAGTTCCCTGCTGAGCATCTACGAGCAGTACGGAACGCAATCTACAGATTCTGTGTTTTCAACTGATGGAACACTGTCGGATTCGCTCGCGGTTGGCGCTCAGAATATAGGCGCCGGTGAGACCGATTCAGCCAGCTTTTCGAGGCCTTCGGAATTTTTCAGCAAACTGCAGCAGCTAAAAAGCACGGACCCCGAGAAGTTCAAACAGGTCTGCACCGATATTGCAAACAAGCTCAGGGCTGCGGCACAGGAGCAGAGCAACGGGTCCGGGAGTAAAATGCTCACCGATCTGGCGTCGAAGTTTGATAATGTGGCTAATGGCGGCGACATTTCACAGCTCAAGCCTCCCGCGCCCCCGAATGGAGCACCTGGGGCACAGGGGGCTGTGCAGCAGTATACGCAACAGGATCAGAACTCCCTGGCGAACGCTATGCAGGGTCATCACGGCCATCACGGTCATCACAGCGGTGGTGGAGACAAGGGTGGTATGAGGCAGTTGATGTCGAGTATATTCGATGAAGTAGACCAGGCTATCGCCCAATAAGCTTCGCTTCGATAAATATATGCAATTTATGCCGGCCTGAGTGAGATTAAATCGCTCAGGCCGGCTTTGGCATATTATGCAGCCGCACCATCGCAAGAATTGCAGAAGGTGATTAGGTGAACAGCTATATGCCATGTGGTGGTTCATATACTATAGTGAATCGATAATACTTTTGATAACTGCGCACATGGGGCTAATTGGCATTGACAGCGTCCGTTTATCATGCTATATAGCATGTTAGCTAAGTGCATAGTAGAGCGGCTAAGACGATAAGCCACGAAAGGGGAAAGTAAAGTGGGAAGGAAACGCTCGGGTTTTACGTTGATTGAGCTGCTGGTGGTAATTGCGATTATCGCTATTCTGGCTGCGATCCTGTTTCCAATGTTTGTATCAGCTAAGAATAAAGCATCTCAGACCAAGTGCATGAATAATATGGTGCAAATCGGCAGGGCTATGAATATGTATGCCGATGATTACCACGGATATCTGCCGTTCGCCTGGAACACGATCGATAAGAACTGGAGCGTTTGGGACAGGGACACATGGCGTGAACGTATCGAGAAATACGTAAAGAACCGGAAAGTCCTTATTTGCCCGATTCCGACAGCTAAACCACCGGCTCAGTATAAGAAAGAGATCGGTTATATCGGCCATTATGGGATCTGCGTCTACGTTGTAATGGATGATGCGGCTGTAAATTACATCGGCACTCGAATGATCAGCAGCATCCCACACCCGAGCCAGACGATTCTTGTTACCGAAAACAAGGACGGTGACTGGTCCGGTGAACCTTATGATAACGGCTCTACCGGCGATGCGGGTGAATTTTATCCCTACCATGGGGACGGCTCAACCAAAGGCGGTGAGTTTATATTCTGCGATGGTCATGCAGCATTTATGCCGGTTTCTAAAACACAGGAGAACAATTTCTTCTATTGGAAGGTAATAAAGAAGTAAATCTCTTTATTCCTACCCGCTGCTTGATCCCTGGCGTTTAACGGCGGAGCCGGTCGGCTCCGCCGTTTGAAGTATATGAGCTCTCAGCAGGTTACAGATAACTATCTCAAGATTGCCTCCGCGCCATAACAACCACCAGGAAGCTATCCAATTTACATAACAATCCGGCTTGCATAAATATTCCGAACCATACTTGATGATGACGGGTATAGTCTGTTAGCATGCAGACATTGGGATCGAGTGAACGGAGGGTGATTGTGAGCAAGAATAAAATTATCTTGCCGCTGGATGTGGATACAGGCGAGAAGGCTGTTCGGCTTGTAGAGCTGTTAAAGGACGATGTGGGCGCGTTCAAGGTCGGGTTGGAGTTGATTAATTCCGCTGGATTCGGGATCTTCGATAAGATCGAGAATGCGGGCGCGAGGAAGATATTCTACGATTGCAAGTTCCACGATATCCCCAACACTGTCGCGGGCGCTTCGAGGGCGGCTGCGAGGATCGGTGTCTGGATGTTCAATGTCCACTGTGCCGGCGGATTCGAGATGATGAAAGCCGCTAAAAACAGCGCCGTTGAAGCCGCGGAAGAGCTCGGAATAAAGCCGCCGGTGGTAATCGGTGTAACCCTGCTCACGAGCATCGATCAGCGAACCCTCAGCGACGAGCTCAGGGTGAATGGGTCTGTCGCGGAACAGGTCGTGCACATGGCGAAGCTCGCGCGTGAAGCCGGACTGGATGGAGTAGTCGCTTCTCCTCACGAAATCGAGCTCATCAGAGAA